>LWDU01040739.1_pt1 | contig 258765 bp, 251 predicted proteins | sample 727161 | NCBI WGS metagenome assembly LWDU01 (sample SAMN04566230, study PRJNA314399) | hydrothermal vent metagenome | isolation source: deep sea hydrothermal plume seawater | place: Mexico: Gulf of California, Guaymas Basin | collected 2004-07-11 | reverse complement strand
TGCGTGAGATTAAGTCCAGCCATCAACAGTTTTTTGAATCCAGCATCAAAAACGATTGATGCTGCGTGGGGATCCGCCCAGAGATTGAACTCTCCGGTGGCGGTCACGTTGCCAGCACCTGCGCTTCCACCCATAATCGAAACCCCGGCGACGCGATCAACGATGTCAGGTGCTTGCCTCAGAGCTAAAGCAATGTTGGTCAACGGTCCTATCGGGACTAGCCACACGTCGTCGTTGTTTCGCACGGTTTCAATAATGAAAGCCACTGCGTCGTTGCTGGCAACTTCAAGGGTTATGTCTGGTCTGACTGGGCCATCCAATCCCGTTCGCCCATGGGCCTCCGCAGCGTGCCTTGGCGCCAGCAGCAAGGGCCTGTCAGCTCCGGCGTGCACACCAATGTCGAGGTCGAGGAGTTCTGTGATGATCAACGCGTTTTCGGTGGTCAGGTTTAACGGGGCGTTTCCTGAGACCGTGGTGATGCCGAGCACTTCTGTAAGGCGACCTGCCATCATGATGGCTATCGCGTCATCGTGCCCAGGGTCGCAATCAATAATGACTTTTGTTGTCATAGCCTCTCCATTCCGGGACCATTTTCGTCGGTCTCGCCCCAGTAGTGGGGAAGTCGAAGATAGCCGACTCTTGCTAGGTCAACTGAGGTTTCTAAACCTAGGTGGAGCTTGAGCCTTTGGATGGTCCGGATGTGAGTCAACATCTCATAGAAAACCATCCACAAGGATCCCTCAAGATCGTAAATAATGTCTCTTTCATTTTCTTCAGAGATGCGGGCGCCTCTGGGCAGAGTCCAGATCACATATTTCCAAAAGTCTGTTCCGCGGACGGTTCGAACATCGGACCGAAGTACCTCGATGGGTTGCTCTTGCACGACTTGAGTAAGCCAGCTGATACCTAAGCGAAGTTTGGCTAAAAGATCGGGTACTTCCCAGAAGAGATCGGTATCAAGTACGCGATCCCACCTGTTGTTCGGCCCCATTTGGTGATCGACCCAGTTGATCGGTTCGGGCACATCGCCGTTCGGCCACAGGAGATGACCGGCGCGTCGCTTCGTAAATACGAGCGAATCCCAAGCAATGTGAGAGATTTGCGTTCTACAGGACCACCACATCCACTCTTTCTTGGGTGACGAATCATGAAAATCGAGTTGTTCCCTCGACAAAACCAGTGTTTCGGCCTCCACCCAGTCGACGATGGAGTGATACCAAGGCATGGCGCCCGAACTTGGGTCCTCGGGCATTTCCAGAATGTTGGGATCGGTCAACGCCATGCTCTGACGCTAGTCGCGGGAGCGCTGCCAGCGGTTTGGTGCCGTTATAGCTCCTCGTACGCTCTGGGATCTGGGCAATTGCACACAAGGTTCCGGTCTCCATGTGCTCCATCGATCCTGCCCACCGGCGGCCAGTATTTGTCTTGCCGAATGGACGGCATTGGGTAAGCCGCTTCCTCGCGCGTATACGGATGTTCCCAACTTGACGTGAGAAGGTCTTCGGCTGGATGGGGGGCGTTGACGAGGGGATTGTCCTCCATGGGCCATTCACCGGCCTCGATCCGGGAAATTTCGTGCCGGATGTTGATCATCGCATCGCAGAAGCGATCGATTTCCCCCCTGGACTCGCTTTCGGTTGGTTCGACCATCAACGTGCCAGGGACGGGGAATGACATCGTCGGTGCATGGAATCCGTAGTCGATGAGTCGCTTGGCAACGTCTTCGACGCTGACAACATGGGAAACGGGTCGTAAGTCAAGTATGCATTCGTGGGCCACGAGGCCATTCTTGCCTCGATAGAGCACGGGGTAAGTGTCTTGCAAACGGTTAGCAACGTAGTTCGCGTTAAGAATCGCCACGCTAGTGGCGCGCTCTAGGCCATGTGCCCCCATCATTGCTATATACATCCAAGGGATAGGCAGAATCCCAGCGGAGCCCCAAGGAGCGCCCGAAATAGCTCCAGGTCCGGATTTCGGTCCTGCTTCCGCGACCACTGGGTGGTTCGGTAGAAATGGGGCGAGGTGGCTTTTGGCAGCAACAGGACCGATGCCGGGTCCGCCTCCTCCGTGGGGAATGCAGAAGGTCTTGTGGAGGTTTAGGTGACTTATATCGGCACCAAAATGACCTGGAGGGGCTAGCCCTACTAGAGCGTTGAGGTTCGCGCCATCCACGTATACCTGTCCGCCAGCATCATGAACGAGCCCACAAATCGTTCCAATGCCATCTTCGAAGACCCCGTGAGTCGAGGGGTAGGTAACCATGATGGCCGCAAGGTTTTCTCGGTATTCGCCCACCTTGTTTGTGAGATCAACGAGGTCAACATCTCCGTTCTCGTCGCAGTCAACTACCACTACTCGAAGTCCAGCCATCACGGCGGATGCCGCGTTTGTTCCATGAGCCGATGAAGGGATCAGACAAACATCTCGTCGTTCCTGACCCATGGCCTCGTGGTACCGCCTGATAGCTAACAGTCCGGCGAATTCTCCCTGTGAGCCAGCGTTGGGTTGAAGAGAAATCGCGTCATAGCCGGTGCAGGCAAGCAGCCATTCTTCCAGCTCTGCGATCAACTTCATGTAACCCTGGGCCTGGTCAAGTGGCGCAAACGGATGCATATCTGAAAATTCTGGCCAGGTAATTGGCTCCATTTCGCTAGTCGCGTTCAATTTCATGGTGCAACTGCCAAGCGGAATCATCCCGCGATCAAGAGCGATGTCCTTGTCAGCGAGACGACGAATATAACGGAGCATCTCTGTCTCGGAGCGATAGGAATTGAAAACCGAGTGGGTCAAGAAATTCGATGATCGTTCCAATTCGGGCGGTATACCCGATGGATGGTCCACCGTAACTGGAGCCCTGCTTCCACAACCGAATGCGCGCACTAACGATTCCACGACGTCTAAATCACAGGTTTCGTCCAGGGATACGCCCACGGTGTTGGAATCAACCCGCCGTAGATTGATTCCCTCGGCAAGCGCACGCTCCAAAACGCGATCTGCTTGGTCGGGGACGCTCACCGTCAAGGTGTCGAAAAACGACCCATTCAATACGACGACGCCTGTCGAGTCGAGACTTGCTGCAAGGAGGGCAGTTAGATCATGTATCCGCTGCGCGATTTGTTTTAGCCCGTTTGGTCCATGCCAAACCGCGTACATAGAAGCGAGAACCGCGAGAAGAACCTGAGCAGTGCAAATGTTACTCGTGGCCTTTTCGCGTCGAATGTGTTGTTCGCGGGTTTGCAGAGCCAGCCGCGCGGCTGGGCGCCCACCGCTATCCACAGAGACCCCAACGAGGCGACCTGGTAGCGAACGTTTGTGACTTTCCCGCGCAGCCAGATAGCCGGCGTGAGGACCACCGAATCCGAGAGGGACTCCAAAACGTTGTGAAGTTCCTACTACCAAGTCAGCACCGAGCTCTCCGGGCGGCGTCAATAGGCAAAGTGCTAACAGATCCGCTGAGACGCAAACCAATCCCTCATAGGCATGGGATTTGGCTACAACTTCTCGGATGTCGCGGATCCTGCCCGAAGAACCGGGATATTGAATTAACACTCCATAACACTCTTCAGGGTTGAGATCCTCCCAGGGATCTCCGACCTCTATTTCGATGCCTAATGCTTGCGCTCGCGTATTGACAACATCGACTGTTTGAGGGTGGCAGTCCTTATCGATAAAGAAATGTTGACCTTTGCTTTTGCTCAGACGTCTAGCCATCATCATTGCTTCAGCCGCGGCGGTGCTCTCATCCAATAACGAACTATTTGCTATCTCCATTCCTGTGAGATCACAGACCATCGTTTGGTAGTTGAGCAGTGCCTCAAGTCGCCCCTGACTTATCTCTGGTTGGTACGGGGTGTAAGCGGTGTACCAGGCTGGACTCTCGAGTACCCGTCGGATCACCACAGCGGGGGTGAAAGTGCCGTGATAGCCCATGCCGATCAGCGACTTCATCGGGTGATTCAGATCCGCAAGTTCGCGTATACGCGCTTTCGCCTGGACCTCATTTAGAGCCGGAGGAAGCCGCAGCGCATCGCCTCCACGGATCAATTTTGGGAGAACGGCATCACACAGCTCCTGAAGGCTCGAATAGCCGAGCGAAGCGAGCATCAAATCAACATCAGCTGCTTGAGGGCCTATATGTCTGCTTACAAAGTCACTTTCAAGATTGGCGTTCGTCATGTTCAAGCCTCAATCTCGCCGATAGCGGTGGGGGACAAAAGGAAGTTTCGTGACTTGACAAGGAACGTCTTTTCCTCGAACATCAGCGACCAACAAAGTGCCTGTCTTTGCGTGCCGGGCGTCGACGTACCCCATGGCGACAGGTTGGTTGCACGTGGGTCCGTAGCCGCCGCTTGTGATGATTCCCACTTGGTTATTTTCTTCTGATCTGAGTTTTGCCCCTTCGCGAATTGGGCGTTTAGTGAGGGCCGAAACTCCCACTCTCATTCGTTCGGGCCCTGAGGAAAGTTGACCCAAGATTGTGTCTGCGCCGGCAAATGAGGCTTCGCTTCTCCGGCGTTCTTGAATAGTCCAAGCGAGCCCTGCTTCGACGGGTGTCGTACCCTCATCCAACTCGTGGCCGTAAAGACACAAACCCGCCTCCAGGCGCAAACTATCCCTCGCTCCGAGGCCGCATGGAAGGACTCGATCGTCTTCTAAAAGTTGCTCTGCGATACGTCCAGCACTGCTCGCGGGGACAACCAGTTCAAAACCGTCTTCACCGGTGTAGCCACTGCGGCTGATATCGCACACGATGTCATCCAAACGGAATTCGCGTCGCTGCATGAATTTCAGTTCAGCTATGTCGCTGAAGAGCATTGAGAGCACTTCGCAAGATTTGGGTCCCTGGACAGCTAATTGCGCCAGATCCTCACGAACTTCGATCCTTACGTTGGTGGAAATGTTCCGCTCGATATAGGCGAGATCATCAGCCGTTCGTGAAGCATTCAGTACGAGACGAAGCCGATCGTCATGTCGACTGACAATCAAGTCGTCAACTACACCGCCTTCGTTGTTGGTTAACAGGCCATATCGCAGTCGTTCGTTTCCGAGATCAGATATTGACGCCGGTGTTATTTTCTCGAAGCTGTCCATCACTGCGCCGAGCCCGTAGCCGCGCATCGGTATCAGATCGACGATTCCCATGTGGCTGACGTCGAAAAGCCCTGCAAGCGTTCTTGTTGCGTGATGCTCACTGATTACCCCGTCAAAATTAAGAGGCAACTCAAAGCCCGCGAAAGCAACCATCCTGGCTCCATGACCACGATGAAAACTGTCAAGGGGGCTTTGCTTGAGATGTTCAGATTGGGAAGCTTCAGTCATGTTCCGCCAGCTCGCGTCAATGTCGACGCCCCGCGCTGTCGTGGAACCTGAGAGATTGGCCGCTTATCGCAGTTTTCCCCTTCGGTGGAGAGGCGCCAAAGCCCCCTCGCTTTCCAGCGTTGCTTCTTCCCTGCGGTCCTGGGGCCTGAGAGTTTCCCGGGGCGGTTGCTCCTTCGGCGCCGACCAGATGAGGCATACAAACCAGTCGAACTCTCCCACTGGGCTTTAGCAGCGAGCATCATCATAAACGCGACGTAAGGCGCGAGGTGCGATAGTTAGGCTGAGAATTCAAGTTGTTTCAACTTGCTTCTACCCTAGGAACTCAACAATCCGACCTTTGGGACGTCCGATGATTGCCTTGTCGGACCTTACGAGCACAGGGCGTTGCATCAACGCCTTACGTTCAACCAGCAGATCTATTACGGCTTGTGGATTGCCGACGTACTCCTCCGGGTTTAACCCGAGTTCTTTAAATTTGGAGTCTTTCCGCACGAGGTCTTCAACTGGATCCTCAAGAAGAGACACGATCGTTTCCAAAGTCGCGCGATCAGGAGGTGTCTTCATGTAGAGGACAACTTCGGCTCGCACATTTTGCTCCTCAGCGACCGCCAAGGCATTCTTCGATGACCCTCAATGGGGATTGTGATAAATCGTAACGTCAGCCACTTTGACTCCTCGGAATTGATCGGTAGGACGGTATCAGCGTTTGAAGCCGCCTTGAATGCGTTCAACCATGTCAGGCGCTGGCCCGGGACCTTTTTCTCGCGCCCATTTCAAGCCCTCGGCCCGTCCAAACTCGGCGAGAGTTCTCATCTGACGCTTTTCTTCCCTCAATGTGTGCCAAGAGTTCGCGGCGATGAGATCGGCCCAAGCGATCGTCGCTTCGGACAACTGTTCGCCCGGGAGAGAACTGTTTGCTAAACCAATTTGGGCAGCTTCATGGCCATCCACGACCCTTCCGCTGTACATCATGTCTCGAGCGATGAGCGGCCCAACTCGCTCAGGGAGCCTGCTGGTCATACCCCAAGTGGGTACCATTCCCCATTTCCCGTGGGTGTCACAAAAGCGTGCGTCATCGGCGCATATAAGAAGATCGCAAGCTAGAGCGAGTTCTAATGCGCCGGTGTAACAGTGACCCTTTACCGAAGCGATAACTGGCTGGGGCATTGCTTCAATGAGATCAAGAGTTTCTGCCTGTTGATGAGGAGTACTTGCGTGTTCGCCGCGCTCAATTGCCTTTAAATCATTCCCCGCTGAGAACGAACGGCCTTCGCCCGTCAAAATTACGACACCTACTTCACTCGAATTAGCGGCGAGCTGATCCAAGTGAGATCGAAGTTCCGCAAACATTAAAGGACTAAGGGCATTTAGAGCTTCGGGGCGGTTAAGAGTGAGTGTGCTCACTCCGTTGCGGTCACTACGTAGAACCAGTGGATTGTCGGGCTCATTCATTGTGTCAGCCTCTCACACCAACTGACGATGGACTCAGGCAGTGTGCAAATCGCCCGGAGCGTCGGAAGCATCGGCCGCCTCAACTTCTTCACGGGTGACTCCAAGCATGAACAATATTGCATCGAGATAAGGAACATTTACTGCGGTATCAGCTGCTCCGCGAAGTACTGGCTTCGCGTTGAATGCAATCCCCAGACCAGCTTTTTGCAACATCGGGAGATCATTAGCGCCGTCTCCAACTGCCACGGTTTGCTCCAGCGGCACCCCTTCGGCTTCGGCGATTGTTTCAAGCAACCTTGCCTTGGTTTGAGCGTCGACGATTTCGCCTTCAATTCGGCCCGTGATGACCCCATCAATGATTTCAAGACGGTTGGCGTGAGCATGATCTAATTTGAGTTCCTTGGCGAGTTCGTCAGTAAAATGGGTAAAGCCACCGCTGATGATTGCTATGCGATAGCCGAGCCTTCTGAGCGTTCGCACGAATGTTCTCGCTCCGGGCGTGAGGACCATTCGCGCGATCGCCCGATCGATTGCCGCAGCGCTGGTGCCCTGCAAAAGTGCGACACGTTTCTTGAGAGCCTCGGAGTAATCAAGGTCGCCCCTCATCGCGAGGTCTGTCAATCGGGCGACTTCCTCTCGGTGCCCCGCTTCGTCAGCCAAAAGCTCAATCATTTCATTTCGGATCAGTGTGGAATCCACGTCAAGAACCACTAGGCGGCTTGACCGACGTGACAATCCGTGAGGTTGTACAGCGATGTCGATCGACTCTTCGGCAGCGACGTCCATTAGTGCCGCCTGCAGCTTGTCCGAATCCCCGCCCTCGACCAGGAATTCGTAGCTCCAGACTGGAAAACGCGAAAGTCTGTGTATTCGATCTATGTTGCCCCCGTTTGCGGCAATAGCTCCACTTGTTCGAGCTAATGCTTCGGGCGAAAGCTCAGGACCCAGAACGGTGACTACCTGGCGTCGCGCATGCCGCGTCGGCGTCGCATCAACAATTTCGAAATCGATGTCGAGACCTCGCTCCCATCCAAATAGCAGGACCTCTTTAACCAGATCTCTCCCGGTCGGAGCAACAACGGCGAGCCCCAAGGTCAACTGACGCCTGACCACCACTTGCTCCATGTCTTGGAGTTCCGAACCCAGGCTCGCCAGCAAACCTAAGAGGTCACTGGTGATGCCCGGGCGGTCAACGCCGGTCACACGTATGAGAATGGTCTGGGGGGAGGCCATGGCACCGACGGTACCTTTGGGAAATGTCTAACGCGCGGCTAATTGTGGATCCCCTGGATGCCTAATCAGCGCCGTCGCTGAGGGACATGAACATGACTTTCGATCAACCGAAGACAGCCGCGGGTCGTGGACAGTCAATAATCGTCTGACTTGTGAGCAACCTTTAGCTAATTAACGCAATACATTTGCCGTAATGAGCGCGATCTTGAATCTTCAAGGAGGGCCGTGACTCGGCTGGGGTTCCTTCTCGATAGCGAGACATGCATTGGATGTCACGCTTGTACGGTCGCGTGTAAAAGCGAACACGACGTGCCGCTGGGGGTAAACCGGACCTGGGTTAAATACATAGAGACGGGTGAATTCCCAGATACCACTCGCCATTTCTCGGTGATGCGTTGCAACCAATGTGAGGATGCGCCGTGTATGGAGATTTGTCCGACGTCTGCTTTATTTCGAGCATCCAATGGTGTGGTGGATTTTGACGACAACAACTGCATTGGTTGTAAGGGCTGCATGAATGCTTGCCCATACGATGCGATTTACATTAACCCAGAGACCAATACCGCTAATAAGTGCAATTTCTGTAACCACCGAATTGAGGTGGGCTTGGAACCGTCCTGCGTAGTCGTGTGCCCGACCCATTCGATCAAGGTGATCGATTTCGATGATGCCGATAACGATGCGCGACGGATTGTGGATAGAGAAGACTTGCCGGTTCGGTCTCCAGAGCAGGGAACGGTCCCCAAGGTTTTCTACCGAGGCGCCAACGAAGCTTCACTTGATCCTCTCCTAACGGCCATCCCCGACGATGGGCTTATTTGGGCCGATGTCACCCTCCAACACCCCACACCACCAACCCGAGAACCAGATCTTGTAGGTCGCACGACATACACGACGGCCCATGCGACAGCTTGGAAAACCAAAGTTTCGGGATATCTAGTTACGAAGGCAGTTGCAGCAGGCATCATGCTTCTGGCCGCTCTGATGGTGCTGCTTGGCGAGGCGGATCAGATAACGACAGTCGGGTTCGTGCCGGCGGCGATCGCCGTTTTCTTTGTGTCTGTTACGGGCGCCCTTTTGGTGGCGGATTTAAAGAAGCCTTCCCGGTTCCTTCTTGTGCTGACTCATGGGAACTGGTCCAGCTGGTTAGTACGAGGTGCTTACATTCTTGGACTTTACGCGCTCTTGCTCGGAGGGTGGCTGTTGGCGGCATTGCTTGAGTCACCTCAAATGCTTAGGCTTCTGGCCTTACCAATTGCTGTAGTTGCGGCAAGCACCGCCGGGTACACAGCGTTTCTATTCGCTCAATGCGATGGCCGCGACCTGTGGCAGAGTCAACTGCTTTTACCTACGCTGCTTGTTCAAGCTGTCGCTGCGGGCGGTTCAGGCTGGTTCATAGCGGACCTATTCGTCGACATGCCTGAATTGCAGGTGGTGCGCGGGATAACCATCGCTGCCCTGGTCGCGAACGGCCTCTTAGTGGTGCTTGAGATTTCGGGTGATCATTCTCGACATGTCGCCCTAGCGGTGCATTCCATGACACAGGGTGATCAAAGAACACTTTTCTTGACGGGGATGGTCGGAGGATTGGTCCTACCCGTTATTTTGCTGACCATCAGCGTGATTGTTGACAGCCAAGCATCGCCACTTTCTTGTGTCGCTGGGGTATTGATCCTAGGCGGAATGTGGGCGTACGAAGATAGCTATGTACAAGCTGGCCAATCGGTTCCCCTGTCCTAGGAGGGTTGATGTCTAACTCGGATGATTCTCGATATTTAGATGAGGAAAGTTTCTACAAGGATGCCACCTCGAACGCTGGCCTCACTAACTACCCCCCACACGACCAGTGGCACGACTGGACGGAGTTGGATGCCAAAGCTTGGCCGCGCCGAGTGGAACGGCATTTTCGCCTTATTCCCACCACATGTTTTAACTGCGAAGCAGCATGTGGACTAGTTGCCTATGTGGATCGCGAGACAGGTGAGATTGCCAAATTTGAAGGCAATCCTGAACATCCGGCGTCGAGAGGAAGGAATTGTGCGAAGGGCCCCGCGACTCTTAATCAGGTAAACGATCCCGAACGCATCCTGTTTCCCTTGAAACGGGTCGGTGAGCGTGGTGGGGGCGAGTGGGAACGAATCACGTGGGAGCAGGCGCTGGATGAAATCGGAGCGCGCATCCGAACCGCACTTGTTGAAGACCGACGTGACGAGATCATGTATCACGTTGGACGGCCGGGCGAAGATGGCTATACCGAGCGGGTGCTCCAGGGTTGGGGGATCGACGGCCATAACAGTCACACCAATATCTGTTCCTCTAACGCCCGAATTGGTTATCAGTCCTGGATGGGTCACGATCGGCCCTCCTCGGATTACGCCAACGCTGAAGTGATTTTCTTGATCTCGTCTCATCTTGAAGCGGGTCATTATTTCAATCCACATGCGCAGCGAATCATTGAAGCCCAGGAAAGAGGAGCGACTGTCATATGTGTGGACCCTCGCTTATCTAATACCGGTTCAAAAGCAGATCATTGGCTACCGGCTTGGCCCGGAACAGAACCATTTCTTCTTTTAGCTCTTGCCAAACTCTTGCTGGAGAACGGTACGTGGGAGCGCGAATTCATGCGGAGGTGGACTAATTGGGAAACGTACCTCACTGAAACACGTCCTGACCTGGATATTGAGTTTGAATCGTTAGAGAGGGCGCTGCTTGACCAATACGCTGAATACACGCCCGAACGAGCGGAATACATAACTGGAGTACCGGCCGAGGAGATAAGGGAGATTGCGTCAATAATTGGCGCTCATCCCACGAAGTTCGCTTCCCACAATTGGCGTGCCGCAGGTGCTGGCAACCTCGGTGGATGGCAGACAGCGCGTTGTTTGTTCTTCCTTAACGTACTCACTGGCTCAGTCGGCACTGAGGGCGGAACAAGCGGTAACGGATGGAATAAATTTAAACCTCACGCTCCCTTGGGAACTCAAAAAATCGAACACTGGAATGAGATGTCGTGGCCACGCGAATACCCGCTGAGCTATCACGAGATGTCAATCCTTCTGCCACATTTCTTGAACGAAGGCCGCGGCAAATTAGATACGTATTTCACTCGCGTGTACAACCCTGTTTGGACTAATCCAGATGGGTTCAGCTGGATGGAAGCTCTCCTCGACCCCTCCAAAGTTGAGTGCCATGTTGCTCTCACTCCAACCTGGTCGGAAACGGCCATATTTGCCGACTACGTGCTTCCCATGGGCGTCGGCTCAGAGCGCCACGATCTAGCTTCCTTTGAGACTCATGCTGGACGGTGGATTGGGTTTCGACAACCCGTCATGCGCCGCTTCGCTGAGCTTGAAGGTAAGTCGATAGGCAAAGATTCTCGCACCCATGAGTTCAATCCTGGTGAGGTTTGGGAAGAAAACGAGTTCTGGATAGATCTTTCTTGGCGGATAGACCCTGATGGAGAGCTCGGAATTAGGGAGCACTTCGAGAGCCGGTCAGAACCGGGTCAACCAATGACTGTCGACGAGTATTACGGCCTCATTTTCAGTGAAGAAGTACCTGGGCTTTCAGAGGCGGCCACTGCGGCTGAGCAAACTCCTCTCGAGTTCATGCGTGACAGGGGCGCTTTCGCCATCCCTACGGACCCATACGTACCGTACGAACGTACGGTCGATCCTGCATCTGTCCAAGATTGTTTGAGAGACGAGACAGGCGTGTTCAGAAAACCTGGGACTGCCGGAGTATTTGATGGCTCCCCAGAATCGTTTGCGGAAACGGTGCTGGCACCTTTAGGGGATGGTTCGCCGGCAGTGGAAATCGATGGTGAAATCAAAGAAGGATTTCCGACGCCGTCAAAAAAATTGGAACTGTATTCGACGACGTTGGCTGAATGGGGTTGGCCTGAATACGCCACCCCAACATGGATTCCGAGCCATGTCCATTGGGAGGATCTTGATCTTGAAGGTGATGAGCGAATTCTTTTGCCGACGTTTCGGATACCAACTCTCATCCACACACGGTCGGCTAATTCGAAATGGCTTAATGAGATCAGCCACCGTCACCCTCTGTGGATTCATCCCGAGGATGCTGAAAAGTTAGAAATTGGAGTAAACGAATTAGTTCGCATCACCACTCGTCTTGGGCATTTCGTCATACAAGCATGGCGTACAGAGGGGATTCGCCCCGGTGTCGTCGCCGCCTCCCATCACATGGGGCGTTGGCGAATGGGGAAAGAGCAGGGGCGGTCGTGGGGTAACGCGCAGGCTGACATAGAAAACGACGGCTCTACGTGGAAATTGAGTCGGAGCGAAGGCATGGGCCCGTATAGATCTGAGGACCCTGACAGCGAAAGGATTTGGTGGAATGACACCGGTGTCCATCAAAATCTCACCTTCGCCGTGCAGCCAGACCCCATATCGGGGATGCAATGCTGGCATCAACGGGTTCGTGTAACGCCCGCCGAGGAAGGCGACTCTTACGGGGATGTCGTTGTCGACACGGCTAAATCGCGCGCTGCATACTCGGAATGGCTTGCGAAGACGAGGCCAGCACCTGGGCCGCACGGGCTTCGCCGTCCGCTTTGGTATGCGCGCCCACTGAAACCCACAGCCGAGGCCTATCGTCTTTCTTGAGTTTTCCTGAGGTCAGTATTGCCGAGCGTGAGATCATTCAGTATGAGTTCAGAACCCTTCGTTACATATGAACGCACCGGTCATGTTGCGGTTATTACTTACAATCGTCCTGAAGCCCTAAACGCTGTGAATGGCCAGTTGCGTAAAGAACTCAACTTTGCTTGGGAAAAGTTGCGCACTGATGATGAGGCCTGGGTGGCGATAGTCACGGGCAACGGCAAAGCCTTTTGCGCGGGAGCGGACCTGAAAGATCCGGGAAGTTCTGTAGGTAACGACGAACATTCGTTTTGGGAGGTTCCGAGTTTCACTTCCCTGGAATCAGGTAAGGAGATCTTCAAACCCGTTATTGCAGCTGTCAACGGCTATGCAATCGGATTCGGGTTGACCATGGTTGCGAGTTGCGACTTTGTGATCGCGTCTGAACGAGCCGAATTTGGATTTCCCGAAGTTCAGTTAGGGGTGCCCACAGTCCAAGGAGCAGTGCGGATGCCAAAACGTGTGGGTTGGCAAAACGCCATGGAATTGTTGCTTTTGGGTGATCGCGTGGATGCACAACGCGCCAAAGAAATGGGCTTGGTGATGAAGGTGGTACCGCACAGTGACTTAATGACCGAGGCCACTGGACTCGCTGAAAGACTGATCGCAAATTCGGCACCGCTCGCCGTTCGGGCAACAAAAGAAATAGCTCGGCGTGGGCAAGAAATGGGTTTCGTAGAGGCAATTCGGTTTGGAGAAACGATGCGCAAGGTTGCAGGTGCAACAGAAGATGCGAAGGCATTCCGCGATGCGGCAAAATCTGGAAAAAAGCCCGTCTGGCAAGGCCGCTAGTGTTGTTCTGCAACGGGCCTGATCATCGTTTTAGTGGTGCTTAATCTGATGTGAAGTTTCTTGGACGAGCAGTTGGTTACTGCCTCGTCCGCTGTTAATGCAGTTCGATCGGTTCGCGACGCAGGGGAGCTGCGATGGAAATCCAAGGTCACTACGATGAGCGTTTCTCAGTGGTACGCGATGCTTTCGAAGCGAATTTCGCGGGTGGAGAAGAACTCGGCGCCAGCGCGGCAGTCACCATTGACGGCGAGTACGTGGTGGATGTGTGGGGTGGAGACCGCAACAAGAATGGCGAGCCGTGGGAGCAGGACACCATCGTTAACGTTTACTCAACCACAAAAACGATGGCCTCAATTTGTATGCACATGTTGGCCGATAGAGGACAAGTCGATTTCGACGTCCCAGTTGCCGAGTACTGGCCGGAATTCGCGGCCAATGGCAAGGATTCGGTTCTCGTGCGTCATGTGATGACTCATCAGACTGGCTGTTCGGGATTCCCGAGGCCCGTGACGCCCGAAGAACTTTATGACCATGATCTTATGGCTGGTCTTCTGGCCGGGATGCAACCTTGGTGGGCGCCAGGTACGGCTCCGGGGTACCATGCCGTGACTCAAGGCACCCTCCAAGCTGAGATATTGCGTCGTATCGATGGTCGGACTCTCGGGACGTTCTTTCGCGAGGAGGTAACAACACCACTGGATGCAGATTTCCATATTGGGTTGCCACTATCTGAAGGGCGACGCGTCGCTCAATTGGATGTCCCTGAAAGACGCATCGATGAATTCGTAGAAGGCCAACCTGACTCGATAGCGGTAAAAACCTTTCGGAGTTGCCCTCTCGACGGCACCGAGACTGAGACTGATGAGTGGCGTCGCGCCGAGATACCTGCGGCTGGCGGTATCGGCAATGCCCGCTCGATTTCGCGTGTCCACTCGGCAATTGCCTGTGGTGGTCGCCTCAATGGAATCACCCTGATGAGGCCAGAAACCATCGGTGCCGCTCTTGAGCGGCAGACTTTTGAGCGAGACATAGTGCTCGGACTGGCCGTGCCGTACGGGACCGGATTCGGTATCAACCACGAACGAGTCCCTTTGACGCCGAGCGCCAGAACTCTGTACTGGTTCGGGTGGGGAGGATCAATGGGCGTTATTGACCTCGACGAAAGAATGACGATTTCTTATGCCATGAACAAAATGGCTGGTGGTTTGGTGGGCGATTCTCGCGCTTTCAATCTGATAGCGGCCACTTATGCCGCTATAGGAAAGCAGCTACAGGGTTGATTGTTGGGGCGCCTGATAAGGCGTTGCTATCCTCTGGATGTCTTGAATGACTTCGCGGGGTAAATCGGCGGGAATATCGGGAGATGCGCTTGCTCCGACGGCATCAATCAAACCGCCGAATCTTTCTTCGATAGCTGTCGCTATCTCGTCGTGTCGTCCGACGGCGGCAAATTGTCGAACCACATCATCACTTATCCGAGATGCCATTTTGTCCCACCCGTCATTCTTTGAAAGGTAGTTGAGCTCCTCACCGAGGTCGAGGAGATCGTGTTGTTCGAGAACTGGCCAATACGCCCTGGTACTCCCATAAAAGCCGATGCGGTAGCGAACCCAGTCCATCATTTGGGTGACCGACTCATCGTCGGGCCCTGTACAAACGAAGCCGCCTCCACTTATTTGAAACTTTTTTCGCGTCTTGCCCGCTTCTAACAAGCCCATCCCTACCTGCGGCAATATGGATGCTTCAAGGTATTCGCGGGTACAGAATGCGTGAAGCCTTACTCCGTCGCAGGTCCTGCCAGCAGTCCTCAGCATCGCGGGACCCACTGCCGCCATCGTGATTTTGGGGGGTGGGCCGTCCAATGCTTCTGGAGTGAAGTTCGGAGTCATGAGAGTGAAGTTGTAGAAATCACCGCGATAGTTCAAAGGCCCCCCGGAAATCCATGCATCCCAGATTGCTTTAACGGCCTCAACGTATTCCTTCATCCTCGGGGCAGGTGGTGACCAAGGCACGCTGAAGCGGCGTTCATTGTGACCACGAACCTGGCTTCCGAGTCCAAGCTCAAAACGCCCGGAACTTGCTTGCTGTAAGTCCCAACCGATGTTGGCAGCGATCATTGGGCTTCTGGGAAACGCGATAGCTACACCGGTAGCGAGTTCGAGACGTTCAGAGTGGACTGCTGCAACAGCTAGCGGCAGAAAAGGATCGTGCCTGTTTTCAAGAGCAACGATCCCGTCGTACCCGTCTGCTTCAATTCCGCTAACAGCGTCGGGGATGTCTTTAAGGTTGGCCTGCGGAAAGGTGGTGTAGACCTTCATTGTTGCGGTTCCTGGGGGAGCACATCGACGAAGGAGTCCCACTGTTTCCACTCTGGCTGTGGGGGAGGGATGGGGCCTCCAGGAGCAAACTCCGACAGTGTCCCAGATTCCAGGTCGTGAACATAACGAGGACAGTTGGGAAAGATTCTGCCGATTTTGACTTCGACGACAGCTTCAGCCTCAGCGAAATCAGATAGGTCAACTTCCTGGAGAAGCACCTGAGCTGTTCCGTGTATGCGAATCCGATTGGCTTTTCCCGTTTGTCGAATGAACAACAACGCCACTTTGGCGGTTTCATCAATGTTGCCGAGTGATCTGTACATACCGTTTCCGTCATAGGACGGAAAGCGCAGCGTATGTTCATCAACGACCTTGACAAAACCGGGCCGCCCTCCCTTGTAGGACACATCAGGAAATCCAGCTTTGTCGACGGTCGCTAAAAAGAAATAGGCGGCCCTCTCGATATATGCGGCAGTTCGCTCATCGATGAATTCACTCACTGTTATTTCGTTCAGGCGATCGGCAAGGCGGCGAGCATCGAAGCGGTCCTGTAGATGACGTGCACCGGTTCCGTACAGTTCTCCAGCAATCTCAGTCATGGTGACACCCTACGCTTGCAACCATGACTCGATACGACGGTTACACCGGGGTTGAGGTCCAAGTTCACGATGACGGCATCGTCGTCTGTACTTTGAATCGCCCGGAGAGACTGAATGCCTTTGATGGCCAAATGAGACAAGACATTCACCGGCTTTTGTACGAGGTTTCCTCCGATGATGAAGCTCGCGTATTCGTGATGACTGGGGCCGGCCGAGCATTTTGCTCCGGAGCGGACCTCACCGCAAAAGATCGCAGAGGTTGGCCGATCCGAGCACATGAGCCGATGTTTGGATGGTGTACGGACCTTCTCGAGATGCCCAAGCCAACGATTTGCGCTCTCAATGGGTTAGCTGCAGGGGGTGGATTGGGCTTGTCTCTTCTCTTTGATATCCGGATCTGTTCCTCTACAGCGAAGCTCCTACCTATTTGGATGAAAAGGGCTATTCATCCCGATGATCTCATTACATGGACACTCCCTCGCCTCGTCGGATATAGCCGGGCTCTGGAATGGCTGTATGAAGCGGAGGAAATTCCGCTCACTACTGCGCTGGAAGCGGGAATGATTAATCACGTCGTTGAGCCAAGCGACGTGTTACCTCGCTCACTGGAACTCGCGCATCGATTTGCTGCCGGCCCAACGTCTCACTACGCAATGACTAAACAAGCGGTGTTCAAAGGGATGCAATCGGACAGTTTTGGGGCGGCAGTGTTGGAGAGTTGGGGACAGTCCAAAGCGCTTGCTTCAGATGACTTCAAAGAGGGTCTCTTGGCCTTTAAGGAAAAGCGCGAACCAAAGTTCACTGGTCGTTAGTTGGGTTTGTGATCTTTACGGGAGCCTGCCTCCCAATCCTCCATAAGTGGAGGAGATTCGAGAGTGCCAAGCACATTGATCTGAGGCGGCTCGCGCAACGAGCGTTTCATTTCGGCGAAGCCCGGGAAGCTGGCGAGTTCAATAACAGCTTCCCAGAGCGGCACGGCCTGCTCGTCGCTGGGGACGCGTGAAATGACCGGGCCGAAAAAAGACAAACCATCGGGCGGTTTAAACGAAATGATCGGTGTTCCCACGTCTCGACCCGTACGCGAAAGAGCAAGTTCGGTCTCTGCCTCGATGACGCTGTCCCAATGTTGCTCATCGACTGCTGAGGCATAATGAGTTGGTAGCCCGGCGGTCTCAAGACACCGCTCAGTATGTTCTGCGGTCCCGAGCTGTTTACGTAAGCCTGGCTGTTGGTCAAGATCCCAGTAGTGCGTGCCGAAAGCCGCGTAGAAAGAGGCCATAGCATCGCGTCCTTCCCCCTCCCGAACCTTGGCTGCTGCTCTTAGAAACCTGAGCCCCGACGTGTGTCCCTGTTCGTAACCGGCGGGAAAGTCTGTTTCATAGTTCTTGTCCTTATTCAGAATCCTTAGCGAGATAAATCGCCAGTCAACCGAATAATCCGATTGCTCGGCCACCTTTTCCACCCATCGAGAGGTAACCCATGCAAAGGGACAGATGGGATCCCAGAAGAATTCAATGTCGTAATCGTCGCTACTCAAGAGCACATTCCTTCTTATCTCCGCTGGTGCGTAACTCTATTTTATGCCATTAGCTAAGGGCGTTGGCCGTTTTCGTAGTGCCACCGCCCAAAACGACAAAAGACCGTCCCCGAAGGGACGGCCATTGGCATTAGATCAAGTCGTTGTCAACCCAGTTTGGCTTGGAACATCGCCCGTACTTCAGCGTCATTCTGTACCGGAGTAATCGTGGAGGTAATGAGTGTGCCCCAATTAAACAGCCAGGCCTGAATGTCTGTGACCGTAGGGGAATCACAGATTATCCACCCTTGCTCGCCAGCGAAATCGTGCCAGCGACCGATCATGTCAACAACGCCACTGTCAGCATCGTCGTCCTCCACAGTCATCGCGCCGAAATTGGCCGCTGCATCCATCTTTGTGTCGGAGTTAAGACTCCAATGAACCATGTACAACGCCATCTATTTTCTCTCCTTGTCGATCGTGCCGGGAGACCCTAGCAACTCCGGATACGACAAACGACCGCCCCGAAGGAGCGACCTGTCGTCGTCTAGGAGACGGCAAGGACCGGTCTAGCTCAGAGGTTGCACGTGTTAAAACCGAAAAACCTCTAAGCGCCTACTTGTTCGCTCGTTCAGGAAACGCTGTTGAGAACACGGTGGCAGCCCAGCCCATGTGGCTCGGACTAGGGGTGGAGTTCATCAATGATCAAGGGAACCTAGGAGAAATGAGTTGATTGAGGGGAAGGTGACAAATAAAGAGGGATCTTCGGTGACTAGACGTTCGCTACTTGTTGGCCCCCCCGAACCAGCCGTCCGGGCTTTTCTCCTGTGTGTACCCCGTTCTCATACGTCACGACTCCACTGCAAACAGTGGCGGTGTAACCATCCGCTTTTTGAACCAGTCGTTTGCCGCCGGCGGGCAGATCGAAGACCATTTCTGGATCGTGAAGGCGGAGCTTTGCGTAATCAATGATGTTGATATCGGCCTTGTATCCCTCGGCAATGACTCCTCGGTCGCTAAATCCGTATACCAGTGCAGTGTCTTGCGTCATTTTGTGCACCACGAACTCAAGGGGTAGCTGAGGACCCTTCGTTCGGTCGCGGGTTCCATAAGCAAGCATGTAGGTGGGCACGCTCGCATCACACAAAACTCCCACGTGGGCTCCGCCGTCCGAGAGACCAAAAACTGAGTCTTCTCGCGCAATGAAGTCAAATTGAGGTTGGACGGTGTAGTCATAGTTGCCGAAGAGGTAAAGAATGGGGCGATCGTCGGCCATGGCATCCATCAAAGCTTCTCGAACTGAAATTCCCTGACTATTGGCTACGCCTTCTAATGATTCTTCATACCCTGGCTCGTAGGAGAGGTCTTCGGGAAGCACAAACATTCGAGCCCAAGAAGAAATCATTTTGTTGGTGTCCTTATCCCGAGCGACTTTGGGTTCATCGTTGATCACCCTCGTCCGAAACTCGTCAGTCTTTAAGATTCGCCGTTGTTCATCGACAGGTAGGTTCTTGATCGAGTCATAGGAGGGGAACTGTCGCATCGGGTTGATGGTTCCCTCAAGGGTCATCAAAACTGATGCGAGGCGCGCACCGGCTTGCGGTCTGATTTCTATTCCTTCACCCCGGAGGCGGGATGCAAGTTCCCAGATGCCCTCCCCGGAGTCAGGGGTGACGAGTGTTGTAAGGGGCCTCCTAGTAATCCTGGCCACGTGCTCTATCCAATCCAATTCATCATCGTTTCGTAGATGATCTGAAATGATCTCAATTGCTCCGTGGTCAACGTGAGTAAACGCGTCGGCGATTGCAAGCATTTCGTCGCTGGTTGCGTTCGTCCCAGGCACGAGATTTCCTGCTTTGTCTCGATGTCCGTAGAAGCGGCTCGTGCTAAATCCCACAGCGCCAGCCTGAAGGGCCTCTTTCGTAATACGACTCATTTCTTGCATGTCCTCTGCTGTGGCATCGTCGTAGCAGCGTTCTTCCATCACGAAATGGCGAATAGCAACATGTGGAGCTTGAGCTGCGATGTCAATTGAATATGGAGTATCAATTACGTCGAGATATTCGGCGAAGGTCTCCCAACCCCATGGAATGCCCTCATGCAGGGCGGTTCCAGGAATATCCTCCACGCTCTCCATTAGTTCCACGAGCTGATTTTCAGTACCTGGCCTGACCGGAGCGAACCCAACTCCACAATTCCCCATGACGATTGTCGTAACTCCATGCCAAGAGGAGGGTGTTACCTCTTTATCCCAGCAGACCTGTCCATCGAAATGAGTGTGTATATCGACGAAACCGGGCGTGACGAGTTGTCCACCGGCATCAATTTCTCTGTCGGCGACTCCCGAAACGTCTCCTACCTCGACGATGCGTCCTTTTCGCCAGTTCCATCTACGATGAGTCCGTTTCGAATAATTAGGTCGTAGTGCATAGCGTCCCCTTGAGCTTTGCGCGACCTTCTCGAAGTGTGAGAAGTCCGTTTGAAACCCCTAGGTTACGAAACTTTTTGAGGCGATGTTGCCTATAAAGCCTCGGTGCACCCAAAGTCTTTTCGAGACCCGAAACGGGGCGTCTCTAGATCACAAATACGAGGCAACCTCTGCGCCGAAGAGCGGTTGCACCCCTCGAATATTGAATTGGCGCGCTTCGTCCAAGCGACAGTTCACACTATTGACTCTAGGGCGTCAGACAGTTTCGCTTGACCGAACACGACACCGGTTTATCCCAGCTTGTAGGGGCACCGATTGGCGTCGTATCAGTTTTAGCGTTGGTTTCAAGGTGAACGTAGAACTGACTGCTTCCACGTTTGATGGTTTGAACCGCTGAATTAGTCACACCCCTTTTAAACGACGAAAATGCTTCGTCTGTTCAGTTCTACGGTTCGAGCAAAACCAGCGGGATCTCCCGATCGGTCTTCGCCTGGTATTCGGCGTAGCGGGCCTGCTTGTCGGAAACGACCGGCCAGAGCCTGTCTCGTTCTTCCGGAGAGGCGACGTGAGCGACCATTGGGACGTCCGACGCGTCTTTCATGGATACCGTGACCTGCGGGTTCTCCCGTAGGTTCAGGAACCAAGCGGGATGAGAGTCCTCGCCGCCCTTAGACGCGACGATCACCATCCGTTGGCCTTCCCGGTGTGGCGAGGTGAGCATCACCGACCGGGGCTGACCCGACCTGCGACCGGTGGTAGTCAACACCAGCACCGGCATGTCCATTGCTGCCCAACCGAACCTTCCACCGCTGAGCCTCAGGAGGCCCTTGTGGGCACCGTTCATCAGCTTGAGATACCTGTCACTCGGCATGGTCCGAGCCTAGGGACGAAACCGATCAGGTTGTACAGAATTGGTCAGAAAAGTTGTACACAAATGTCCTACCTCGTAACTAAGCGGATCCTTTAATCCGTACGGCTGAGAACCAAGCGAGACGGGAGTGCCGTGGGCTTGGCACAAACCTGCGCCTACGGCAGTTAAAGCGTCGGGCGTTAACAGTTCTATGGTGACTCCTACATTGGACAGTTTCAAAAGGGACGAGGTTGGCAGTCACTGCGCCAATAGTTTGTGTGTCTATGAAAACACGAGTGGACACAAAGGTGTACTGGTGGTTGGGTCACGTGATCGACCTCGTCCACATGCCATTCGTTATCGCGTTGGTTCTCTGGGGCGCGGCACGGTTCTCAGGTGAGTTGTACGTGTCAATCGTTGTTGTGGCGGTGGTTCTGCAAATCGGATTGATGGGTTGTCCGTTCATGGCACTGACAGGGCAACTGAAACGGCTTCACGACCCCTCGTATGTGAACCACTGGTCATTCACCGTCTGGCTCTACCGTAAACACGGCCCATTGGCTGGCATTGCGGTGTTCATCTTCTTTGCCGGCATCGGCTTGGCGCTTAGCTCATTCTTCTTCTCTTAGACCCGTTATGTCGTTGATTTGATCAACGTCGATCCCAACGCGAAATCGAACGCAAGAGACGCCGGGTCGCGGTGCGAAGTGACAGCCAGCTTGTCCGAGTCGACATGTTGTCGAGTAAGCACGAAGCGATGGCGGTACTCGCCGTCGCACAAGAGGTAACGAGCAGAAGAAATGCAGCCTGAAAACGACAAAAGGGCCGCCCTGAAGGGACGGCCGATTTCAGGAAATTAAGTTTGTTACCAGCCGGGCTGCGCCGTTTGTTCAGGGTGGAGGAAATTAGCTTATGTGCTTCCATAAAGACACCAGAGTGCGTATCGCTCTAGGGTCCACTTCGTGACTGCAACCGGATCGACTGCGAACACAATTCGAGAACCCGAGATGCTGGCCTCCTCTGGGGGAGGTGAAATAGCGCTCCATAACCTGGGCGGTGAAGGTCCGCCGCTCCTGTTCGTGCATGCGACCGGCTTTAATGCCCGTACATATGAGCCATTTGTTGAACCGCTGTTAACCCATTTCTCTGTGTGGGGCCCCGACCTACGGGCACATGGATGGAGCACTCAACCGGCTAATGGCGACTATGAGTGGACGAGCTTGGCGAGTGATCTACTGATGGTTGCGGATCATTTGGGAATTAGTTCAGGAGAGCTTGACTGCGTTGGCCATTCGATAGGAGCGGCAACCCTTCTACTTGCGGACGCAATTCAGCCTGGCCTGATCCGCCGAATGTATGGATACGAGCCGGTTATGTGGAGGCCCGGTGAAGCGTTTCAACCAGGAGAGAACCCGTTGATCGCTGGCGCCCGAAAACGACGCGAAGTGTTCGAATCGCGAGCTGAAGTATTCGAGAGATTCGCGACTCGTCCACCATTTTCACAGTGCAGAGCGGATGCTCTTCACAGCTACATTGCTCATGCGTTTGAGGACCTCGACGACGGAACTGTGCGGCTTCGTTGCCGAAGAGAGGACGAAGCAGACACCTACGATGGCGAGAGAGTTTCCACTAACGATCGGATCGCCAGATGTGAGGCAAAGGTTGTTTTAGGCAAAGGCATGGACCAGGGGTTCGGAAATCTTGGCGCGCCAGCAGCAGAAGTACTCGCGAATGTCAGGACCATTAGCTACCCGGACCTAGGTCATTTCGGACCGCTCGAAGCACCGAACCGACTGGCTTCTGACGCTCTAGATGCTCTCTTGGAGAGTTGATCGTGGTTGTGTCATGTCAGAACGTCACTCAAAAAATTGGTTAACTCAGCAACAACTAACTCGGGCTGCTCCCTGTGGGCGATGTGGCCGCAGTCAGCTATAAAGCGACCAATTGCATGAGGAACTTTGCTGGTAATACCGTGGATCATTTCAGCGGTTGCGTACTCGTCGCGATCGCCCTGTAGAACAAGAAGAGGGCACTTGATTTTCGGGAGGTCGGCCCTCATATCGAATTTTGCAAACTCTGCGTCATGCCAAACGTTGGACCATCGATCGAATGTGGTCGCAGGTTCATTGTGATGGCGGGCCATGCCAGTCAATATTTGGCCTCGCCTTCTTGTTATCTCGCGAACACCGTTTATACACGCTTGCTCAACGAAGATATGCGCGGCAATTGTTATCACCGCCGTAGCCGGTACATGTCCCAATGCTGCTGCGATCAGGGCGATAGTACCGCCGTCGCTGTGGCCGACTAGAACGGGTTCTTTGATCGCAAGCAAATCGAGAAGATCGGGAAGCGGATGTTCGGCCTCCCCGTACATGAAATCTTGGCTGTAGCTAGATGGCCCTGACGAAGAACGGCCATAGCCGCTGCGGTCGTAGACAACTACTGGCAGACCCGTCGAGCTATGAAGTCGATCTGGGATATCGCTCCATTGGGTGATGCACCCGAGGCCTTCGTGGAGCATTACCAACGTCGGGCCTACCGAAGGATCGCCTATACATCTGACGGCCAATTGTGCTCCGCCGACCTCGAAGAATTCGTTCACCAGACCTGTGTAGTCGATTCGTTAATCATTTGCCGTTTCGCGGATACGGTGCTGGTGATGGCGTTCACTCCGATTATAGGAACTTTGATATATCTCCTGGACCGCAACAGTAAAAGGGTGCTCCTAATTAGGCGCGATGCGCGACCCGCAGATGATCATTACGGAAAGTTCAATGGCCTTGGCGGGAAGCTCGAACTCGACGAATCCGTTGCGTTCGGCGCTCGACGTGAGGTCCAGGAGGAGGCGGGCGTTGCTATGACTTCTTTGATCCTTAGAGGAACTGTGAGCTGGTCAAACTTTGGGCCGAAGCGCGAAGAATGGTTGGGATTTATTTTTCTCTCGGACGAATGGGAAGGTGAGCCATTATCGGCCAACGAGGAAGGCTCTCTCGTTTGGATCGAATTAAAACGCTTCCTTGACGCCTGCAATCAGAATTCGGCCGTGCGTGCCGCAGCAAATTTGCCGATGTGGGAGGGCGACCGCCACTTTGTGCCACTCGTTTTTGATGACGACCCGCGACAATTCCACGGAGCAATGCCCTACGACAACGAACGACCCCTCAATTGGAGTTTCGAGCGCATCTAATGCACTAAAGGCGAACGTATTCGTACTCCACGGGCTGTGTATTGACGCCAGAGGTTGGAGGCGCAATCCAACTAGCCATGCGACCGGGTTCGTATACGGGTTGCATTAACGAGACCACAAACCCTCTATCAGCTTCAGTGGGTAGAAAATCAGGTAGAAGTTCGTTCCACGTTACGTCGGTGATGATTTCACCATTAGGGGTCACATAATGTTCTTTGTGTAGCCCCACTTGGCGATGGAATCCCTCGTGAGGAAGCGCTAATTGTGTATCTATTCCGTTGTCATCCAACACGCGATTCCAGCGACGCATGCCTTTCGCGCAGTCATCTATGTAGGAACGGCGAAGTTGTTGGTTAACGACGGTTATTGCAGGTCGCTCAACTAGCTCCCAGACGCCGTCGACGATTTCTGAGATTGTCTCCTGGTGACCGACGAGTATGTGGTCGTCATCGTAGGAGTCCTCCGAGAACCGACCCTTCAAACCCGCCGAGTAGTAGTTAGCAGCGTTGGTGGATGTTTCAGATCCGAACAGATCTAACGACACGGAGAAGTGAAAGTTGATGTATTTCTGGAGGGTAGGGAGGTCCACAACCCCATAAGGCCGTACATCGTCGGTGTTGTATTGGTTCATCACATCGCAGGTGCGTTGAATTACTCGACTAATGCCGGAGGCACCCACGAACATGTGATGCGCTTCTTCCTTAAGCATAAAATCGCAAGTTCGACTGAGCGGATCGAAGGCGGATTCTTTGAGGGCCCCCAACTGGTACTTTCCGTCGCGATCAGTGAAATAGGTGAAGAAGAGGAACGACAGCCAGTCGGAGGTTTTCTCATTGAACGCGCCCAGGATGCGGGGATGGTCAGGATCACCGGAGTGCCGCTCAAGTAAAGCGTCGGCTTCATCTCGCCCATCTCGTCCGAAATGAGCATGGAGAAGGTAAACCATCGCCCAAAGATGTCGACCTTCCTCGACATTGATTTGAAAAAGGTTTCGTAAGTCGTAGAGAGAGGGTGCTGTGTGTCCTAAATGTCGCTGCTGTTCGACCGACGCTGGTTCGGTATCTCCTTGAACCACTATCAAGCGTCGTAGGTCGGTGCGAAATTCTCCGGGGACTTCTTGCCAGGCTGGTTGCCCTTTAAGTTCGCCAAAAGTGATTCGTCGATCAGTTTGAGGCTGAGAGAGAAATATCCCCCAGCGGTAATCAGGAAGTTTGACGTGGGAGAAATGAGCCCAGCCTTGTCGGCCTACGTCCACGGCAGTGCGTAAATAAATTTCCTTGTCCTGAAAACCGACAGGTCCCATTTCAGCCCACCAATTGGCGAAACGTGGCTGCCAGTTTTCCAGTGCACGTTGCAGGCGCCGGTCACTAGCGAGATCCACGTTGTTGGGGATGCGTTCTGAATAATTTATTCCGTTAGGCATATGGTGATTTTTCAGCTGTTGGTTAGGTCCGATGATTATCGAAGTGAGGGCGAGATCCAGTGCCGTATCGCTGCAGGGCCCCATTTGGTCCGCTTGCATTCGGCCTAGCGAATATCCAATTTTGCCACGCTGACAGCCTGCCGAAGATTTTCGTAGCGATTGTCTCCGGTCCACAAAATCGATGGTTCGTTTCCATTGCGGTAAGGGCGTCAGGGGAGAAGCTGCAACGCTCTTCGACGAAAAGTCTGAGTTCGTCTGCCCAATCCAAATCGTCCGGTGTGATCGTGACTAAACCCGCCTCCAGGGCCTGTGAGGCGATTAGGTCACGATCTTTGAGTTCGCCGGCTCGGGTGAGGGTCTCTTCGTCACCCCAAAGTCGAGAGGTGAGCCGGCTTAGGTCGTTAGCCATAGGCATTGCACCGAAGTTGGTTGTGGTGAGCCGGATGACCGCTGAGGGGCGCGGGTCGTCTTCATCCTCGAAATAGCCATCAAGCATGTAGGTCCTATCCGCTGCGAGAGCTAGTTCGAACAGAACTCCGACGAAACAAGAACCCGGCTCGATAGCTGCAACCAGTGTTTTCGATGTCAAATCGAGTCGAGATAAGCATCTTTTCCACAACAGTGCAGTCTCATGCTGCGCGTGGTCCGCGGGGGAGTGAAGCTGGGTATCGTGCTCAACAACGTCTTCTACCCGCCCCTCAGTTTGAAGTATCAGGGTCCCGATTTGTGGGTAATCAAACCTCAGTCGACAGAGCGCGTCGTCGAATTCGCGAGCGGTCTGAAGCATCCAAACGTCGTCCTGGTCTGCGCTGATCTTTAATTCCGCGTATTGGTCAAAAAGTTTCAGATCAACCCAGCGGTAAGAAATGCGATGATCAGATACTTCAATGTCAAGGGGAGGCAGATCAACCGGAGTTCCTTCGATTCGACTTGTTTCGGCTGCTAGTGAGTGCGCTCTGACGGAGACGGCATCAGCAAACTTGCTTGGCTTCGCTAATTCATCTACCAGGCCCCATTCCAAAGCTTCCTCACCCAGAGCGCCTTCAGCTCTGGTGGCGAATACATCGGCTCGATCTCGTCGCACATGGCGCTTATCAATGAGTCGAGTCAAACCGCCGGTGCCTGGGAGTACTCCCAGCAACGGAACTTCAGGTAGGGATACTGCTGTTCGCTTGTCATCAATGAGGAGAATGTGGTCACAAGCGAGAGCCAGTTCGTAGCCACCGCCTGAGCATGCTCCGTTGATGGCAGCGAGAAAACGAATACCGCTGTGTTGGCTCGCTTCTTCCATTTCGAGTCTGGTCTCGTTGGTGAACTTGCAGAAGTTGATCTTGTGAGAGTGATCTACGACCGCGAGCATTCGGATATTCGCGCCTGCACAAAATGTTCCGTTGAGCGCACTGGTAATCACCACACATTTTATTGCGGGATTCGCGAATCGGATAAACCGGATTGCGCTTGCCAGCTCGATGTCCACACCAATGTCGTAACTGTTGAGCTTCAACTCGTACTGCCCGAACGCTGGCGCGTCAGAATCAACCTGTAGCTGAAGTGTCGCTATAGGCCCTTCGAATTCGATGTTCCAATGACGGAAACTGTTTGGTGTTTGGTGGAACTCCGTCATGCAGTTGCCTTCGCCGAAATGTTACTCTCGCACAAAGTGACGAATTCGCGGTTGGCCGCTGCGGCATTTTCAGTCCACACGTTAAAGAAGTCATCTCGCGCCTGAGTCCGGACTTCGCCCCAGTTCAAATGTTGTCGCGCTAGTCCAGGGTCACGGTGAGGGAATTGTCTCCACTCGTGCATCACGAGTGTTCGTGCTTTTAGGGGGCCTAGGGCGTCGACCCAGGCGCTGTTGCTCCAACGTCGAGAAAAGGTTTCGTATGCAGTGGCGAGTTCGGTAAAGCATCCCCAAACCGATCTAACGAGTTGGGCGACGTCAGTCACGGACGCGGGTTGTCCTACGAACATCTCCACTTGGTGTTGCAGATTTAGTTCGACGAGAGTGGGCATCGTGTCAGCGACTCTGTTTCCCGGAGCTATCCACTGGCCGTCCCTAAGTCCTCCAAAGCCCAGGAAAGAAAGTCTTCTGCGCAGACGATCGCGTGGCGAGCGCTGATCAGCGGGAAGTGAATAGCTGAGAAGGGTCCATTCATCACCGGGGTTTAACTCGCTGAAGGAAAGGATCCTCTGTTCCCCGTCACTTAATAGTGCCGTCGCCCGCGCCGTTAGTTGGTAGTGAACTTCTCGGCCGTTCTTGGTGGGATCCAACATGCCTCGTTTAACGAGGCGGCTAAGAGCGGAACGGGTTGCCGCCGGTGAGAACTCGTGTTCGCTCAGCGCCGAGACAAGCCCCGCTGACCGAACTTGAGTATCGGTGCTGCGTAGAAGCTCATTTCCCAACAGCGTCAACAATAATTCTTGGGGTTGTAGGCGATGCTGAAAAACTCCCACAGCAATAGTGTGCACCAAATAGGTCATCTGACGCAAAAGGGGAGAATTTGCTATCAGGTCGTACCAGCCACAAACACGTGAGAAGCTGCAAGCCGAAGCGAACTAGAGGTGATCTTGGTGAAAGGAAATGCAGTACATCGGTTTGTCATCGACCCCGCTCGTAGTGCTCCTGATGCAGTTGCCGTGACTGATGCCTCAAGTGGTCTGACGACGAGCAGAAATGAGATATTGGAAGGGTCGCAACTAGTTGCACGGGTCTTGGTTTCACGTGGCGTTTTGGCAGAACAACGAATCCTCATGTGCTGCACTGACACGGCTGCCTTTCTCATGTGGTTTTGGGGTGCGATGTGGATCGGCGCTGTCCCCGTGCCGGTTTCCACAATGCTGACTGAAAAGGACTACAGATTCTTACTTGAAGACTCGCGAGCTGTGGGCGCAGTGTTCTCACCGGACTTTCAGAAAATTGTGACATCTGCTGCTGAGAGTCAGCCCTTCCTTCGATGGTCACAAGTTGATAACGATTTCGAAGTTGCTTGTGAGGGTGTCGAAACTCCGCAGCCCTATTCCGCTATTGAAGACGACGTGGCTTTTTGGCTGTACACGTCGGGTACTACAGGTTTTCCGAAGGGAGCAATGCATCGACATGCAGATCTAGGTTTTTGTACCGACGCGTACGCGGCGGCGATCCTCGAAATGAACGCTGCGGACGTGGTGTACTCAGTAGCGAAGCTGTTCTTCGCGTACGGACTGGGTAACGCCGGGTATTTTCCCGCTGGCACCGGGGCGAGGGTGATTCTGAATCCAGGCCGACCTGTGCCTGAAGATATCGCTGCGCATGTAACTGCACACCGTCCGTCGCTCTTCTTTGGTGTTCCGACCTCTTTTGGACAGCTATTAAGCTCAGAAATCCCCGATGACACCTTTGAATCAGTCAGGGTCGCTGTGTCCGCTGGCGAACCGTTGCCTGGCGAAATTCACAGGCGATTCAAGGAGCGATTCGGTGTGGAAATCCTTGACGGGCTAGGCACCACCGAACTGGCCCACATCGCAATATCGAACAGGCCCGGGCAGTCGGTACCTAATTCGAGCGGCACTGTTGTTGCGGGCTATGAGGTTTCCGTCCGTGACGAAAGGGGAGTCGAAGTGCCAGACGGAGAGTCTGGAACTCTTCACGTAAAAGGGGAATCTGTGATGACCGGCTATTGGAATAGAACCGCTCAGACTAGACAGGCCCTCATTGGGGAGTTCCTAGCGACGGGAGACACGTACGTCCGAAATCCCGACGGAACATATACCTGTCTTGGACGTACCGACGACATGTTGAAGGTGGGCGGTATTTGGGTGAGTCCTGCAGAAGTTGAGTCGTGCATATTGGAACTAGAACAAATTTTGCAGGTGGCGGTGGTCGGTGCAGAAGATGAGGAAGGGTTAATTAAACCAAAGGCTTATGTCGTTCCATCTGGCTCCCACGAGAACGTAGATATAGAAGCTGAAGTTCAGGGCCACGTGCGATCGCGTTTAGCCCCATTCAAATATCCAAGATGGGTTGAAATTGTCGAGGCGCTCCCGCAGACAGCGACCGGAAAAATTAAACGGTATTTGCTCCGCTCGTAGCTCAATCAGGATTATCGGAGCCCCATGCTCGTGCGATGGCGCGAGGAAGCTCTTCTATCCATTGGATGAGGTCGTGGCCGCAAACTCGTTCGGTGAAGTAGTGAGGCGATTCGTGAAAATGAAGCCATGCTGCCCATGCTTCTGTGGCTTGGTGAAACCCTGGCTCCAAAGTTCCGGCACAGAGGTGGACAAAGGGAGCGCCGTCGGCATTCCAGCGGGTCTGCTCATCTGGGGGCATCCCTGTTGAATATGCGATGCAGTGACCGAATCGTTGTCTGTGCATTGATGCAGTGGCAAGAGCATGGCCAGCACCATCCGAACATCCGAATATCGCGCGGAACTCTCTTCGATCGGAAGCGCCGAATTCGCCCTCGGCCCAACTACTGAGCTCATCGACAAAAAACCTTTGATGACGATCGAAACGTTGATCATCGAAGCCCGGCAGGTACTCGAGCGCTCGTTCGTTTCCGGTCCTGTCCATCGGCGCAGCATGCGCGCCGATGAGAATGACTGGAGGGATAGTTGATTCTGCAATTGCTGCATCAACTCTCCGAATGTAAGGCTGGATCATGTTCCCGTCGGTGGAGTAGATGACCGGAAGTGACATACCAGTGGTGTGCCCTGGCGGCAGGTAAACCTTTACCCTCCGATTTTCGCGCAACGCAGCGCTAGCGAATTCGTGGGTTTCTAAGGACCCTATGAGGGCATCGTCTTCATGACTCGGGAGTTCTGCTGGCGCGGCGCTACCTCTAAAACGATGGTCGACTGGGCCCCGTCCTCCAATTGGCATACCGTCTTCATTTAGAGGCCAGAATCCGTAGCCGAACACCGCCTCTGAGAGCCTGTCAAGCCGGATTTGCGAACACCAAAGGTCGGAAGGACTGCCGTCGTCTTCGTTGACATTCCACATTGGCAACTCAAAAACTGGTCCAGGGATAATGCCATTGCCAGTTGATTGGCAGACCATCGTCAGATCATTGCCGTCTGCCCAAGCTCCTTCCGGGTTGCTCGCGAGGCCAGAACGCAGCTCCGCAACGCTCGGATCCGACCAAACACGACAAAACTTCTGACCTAAAGGAAGGCCAACGGCTTGATGACGTTCTCGCGCTCTTGACTGGTTTTGCTTGTCTATGCGCTGGCGCATCTCGAGCAGGGGAGGCAAACCGAAACTGCTTCTCATTTCGTCGTCAGCGATTCCGTCAATGGGACCCATCACCAGGTCCCCTTGATGCTCAAGAACTACGGTGCCGAATCTTTGTGGCCGGCCGCTCATCAGAGCGATCTTGTCAGCACATTCAGCGAACAACGCGCCGGCTCCAGGAATGCCTGCTTGATGGGCGCGCCCTGCCAATTCACCGGCTATCGGCAGTTGTTGAGGTCCAGCATGAACAGCGATTGCTCTAGATGCACGGAGCGCTTCTCCTCCCTGCAAGTTGGGGAGTTCCGCGTGTTGTAACAATTCCCTCACGAACAAGGGAGCGGTTTCAAGATCTGCGCCCTCGAGCTGGATTAATAGATCGCCGATGGCGCTCACACAGCCTCCTCAACGGTTCTTCAGGCTAGCCGTCATGGCGATTAGCAGTCTGACCGATTGGAAATAAGACCCGAGATGATGTCGAGACGCGATCGGTTGTAGCGTCAGCAACGGAATAGAACAAGGCCGCTGAGCGGCAAAGGAGATGATGTGTCCGAAGAACTCGTCCTTACTGAAAAGCGGGGCCATATTCAGATTCTTACCCTTAACCGTCCCAGTGATATGAACGCCTTCAATACCGCTTTAGCTTCTGCTCTTGGCGATGCTCTCGAAGCTATGGATGCCGATCCAGAAATTCGTGTCGGTGTGCTTACCGGGTCTGGTCGTGGCTTTAGCGCTGGAATGGATCTGAAACAGTTCGCGGATGGAGGAATCGACGCGATGCCAAACGTGGGTGATCGAGGCTTTGCGGGTATTACTGAAAAAAGTTGTGCCAAGCCTCTAATCGCAGCAGTGGAGGGCTTTGCCCTGGCCGGTGGGCTAGAAGTGGCTCTTTCTTGTGATCTCATCGTTGCGTCGGAAGGCGCGAAGCTTGGTATTCCAGAGGCTGGCGTTGGTCTTTTTGCCGGTGCAGGGGCCCTTCTCCGTCTGCCTCGGCAGCTCCCGTATAGCTTGGCGATGGAGATGGCACTCACGGCTGATCCAATTACCGCCGAGGTAGCTCACCAACACGGCATGGTAAATCGTGTTGTGCCAAAGGGCGAAGCCCTCGAAGCTGCGATTGTGCTGGCTGAAAGGATTTCAAAGAACGCACCCAAGGGAGTTCGAGCGTCGAAGAAGCTGATAAAAGACGTCCTGGGAGTGTCCGAAGACGAGTTTTGGAATTTCCAACGACCGGAACTTGAAGCGGTGTTTGCGTCACAGGATGCCTTCGAAGGAGCGACTGCTTTCGCGGAAAAACGCCAACCAAATTGGCAAGACAAATAGTCTCAAGCCATTGACGAGCAGCCGATGGAGTGGGCGAGCAGACCTTGTTCAAGGAGACCGTTATGACGCGCGCTGGGAGCAACTTGCCGAGTCGGGTCAGAACATTCACGGCGAAGCCGACTTCGTAGAGGCATATGGCCCTCTGTCTGTACTTGACGCTGGTTGTGGAACTGGCCGGGTTGCGATGGAGCTCTACCGACGCGGAATTGATGTCGTAGGAGTTGATCTTGATGAGAGAATGTTGGGAACTGCACGACGAAAAGCTCCGGACCTAAGTTGGGTGAGCGGTGACCTGACAACACTTGAATTGGGTCGAACCTTCGATGCAGCGATCCTGGCTGGCAACGTCATGATCTTTGTTCTTCCCGGTTCGGAAAAAGCGGTCTTGAGCAGTGTCAAAAATCACCTGATCACAAATGGCGTACTTATCGCGGGCTTCGAAATAAAACCCGATGCCATTTCGTTAGCGGAATATGACTCTGTTATGTCCGAGATAGGGATGGAGCCGACGGGCCGGTGGAGTACTTGGCAGCGAGATCCTTACCAAGGTCAGCGCTATGCCGTGTCTGCACACCGCCGAATTTGATCATTGGCTAATCCATCGGAAGACGAGCTAAAAGTTCGATCTTGCGTTCTTCGTACTCGTCAAAGTCGATCTCTTCATTATCGAATTTTTTTTGGAGTTCTTCTACGAGGCGAAGCAGATCTCCTGCCGAGATTTCCTGCTCGAGGTTCCCGTCAAGTTGCGCAGCGTCGTCATCAACGACTGGCTCATCATCTCCATAAACCAGCGGCCCGCTTTCAGGCGTCTGACCTAAGCGCTTAGCGCGTTTAGCGTCGGCTTTGGCTTTCTTTGCCCGGTCCCGCTGGAGTTTTTCGAAGGTTGTGCGGCTCCCTGCCATAGCGACTCCTTAGTAGCGGCGCGAAAAATCGATCAATGACCTGTGGACCGAATGCTTGACCGCCGAGGGTGCTCCAAATGAGCTCAAGAACAGCGGCACGGCCAACAAAAGAGCTTACAGCCTCATTACCCGAAATTGGTGGCTCTAAAGAAGGATCTCAAGTAGCTACAAGCTGATAGCGGCATCTACGTTTACAGGTAGGTCAATGCGAAGGGCCTGTATGAGCTAGCCGCTACTCCGGCCAATCAAATTCTGAAAATCGATCGCGCAAAACCTTTTTGTCGATTTTTCCGGTACCAGTATGAGGGATTTCCTCTACAGCGACTATGGCATCGGGGAGCCACCACGACGCAACATGGGGTTTGATGGCCTCCACTATCTCATCGCGTTCGAACTCCACATCAGGTTCCAGAACGACGAGAAGCAGAGGTCGCTCCCCCCAACGGTCGTGAGGTAATCCCACCGCTGCTGCCTCTGCAACTCCCGGGGCCCCAACAGCTGCGTTCTCGAGCTCAATGGAGCTAATCCACTCACCACCGCTTTTGATCACATCTTTAGCTCGGTCCACGATCGTTATATAACCCTCCGTGTCCATGGTCGCGACATCTCCTGTCCGGAGCCAGTTCCCACTGTCATCTCCGATGTGCGTCATTTCGTCGGCCAGCTCGAAATAGGCACCTGCGACCCATGGGCCTCGGGCTAAGAGCTCGCCAGGACTGGAACCATCACGGGGAACGTCTTCTCCGTTCGCGTCAACAAGTCGAAGTTCCACTCCATAAAGCTCGCGCCCTGCCATGGCCTGACGGCGACGCTGTTCTTCGCGGTTTAGCCCGGCCACTCGGTGCGTGAACCGCCCAGCGGACCCTTGAGTCATTTCGGTCATTCCCCAGACATGTGAAACAAAAACTCCATAGTCGTCTTCCAGCGTGTCCATAAGTGAACGCGGGGCAGCGGAGCCTCCGACCGCTATACGTTGCAGTGAAGGGATGTCGGAACCAGTGTCCTTGAGCTGCTGGACGACCGATAGCCAAATAGTTGGAACGCCCGCCGAAAATGTGATCTGTTCGTCTTGGATTTGCCTGACAAGTGCTTCGGCAGAAAGGTCTGGGCCAGGTAGGACCAACTTGGCGCCAGACATTGCAGCGGCGAATGGGATCGCCCATCCGTTGACGTGAAACATTGGTACGGCAAGCAATATCGACTCGCTTGAGTTGACATTGTGGCCGTCGCCGGTGCACGTCGCCCAAGTCTGCAGGACGATGGAACGATGACTTTGCATGACCCCTTTAGGGTCTCCAGTAGTGCCTGAGGTATAGCAAAGAGTAGCGGCGCTCCACTCGTCGAGCAGGGGCCAATCAACCGTGGAGCCACTTTCACTTATCCACTGTTCATATGCGACAGCATTAGGCAACGACGTTTCTTCCAACTCGTCAGTGAGTACTACCCATTTGCGCACCGAAGGTGTTTCAAGAGCAATCGCCTCTGCCAAGTGAAGAAAGTCCGGATCGACGAAAACTAATTGGTCCTCAGCATGACGAATGATCCAAGCAATTTGTTGATCGCGAAGACGGGGATTGACTGTGTGTAAGACAGACCCAAGGCCAGTAATCCCGTAATAGACCTCTAAGTGTCGATGATCGTTCCATGCGATAGTGGCGATCCTGTCGCCTTGAGAAATCCCTTCGTCTTTCAAAGCTGAGGAGACCTGTCGGGCACGCGAACAAATTTCTGACCAGTTAGTGCGATGCACAATTCCCGCGGAATCTGTAGCGATTACGTCAGTGGAGGAGTGGTTCCTACCCGCGTAGTCGATGAGGCTCGAGACCAGCAATTGGCGGTCCATATTTAACCCACGAAGCATGTTGCCCTCAGCGAATCTCGGCGAAGAATGAGCGTACATCGTCTATGAAAAGTTCAGGTTGTTCGAAAGCAGCGAAATGGCCGCCTTTCGACATCTTGGTCCATCTGCGGATATCTGTGTAAATTCCATCGCTCCAGGCTCTCACCGGAGGAATAATTTCGTGGGGGAAGCACGCAACGCCCGTGGGAATGTCCACCTGTGCTGGTCGCATAGCCCTGAAACTTTCCCAGTAAAGACGTGCGGAAGATGTCGCCGACTTCGTGACCCAGTACAACATGACGTTGTCGAGCATTTCGTCTCTGGAGAGGGCATCTTCTGGGTGACCTTCGTTGTCGGTCCATGCCCAGAACTTCTCCAAAATCCAGGCGAGCTGCCCAGCCGGAGAATCCGTCAATCCGTACCCCAAGGTTTGTGGCCGTGTTCCTTGTTGGGTTGAGTAACCCGAGTCCCACTCCGTGTAATGGGCAGCCGCTTTGAGTGCTGCCCGTTCTTCGTCATTAGGTTCGCGGTCCTTCGGTCTTTTACCTCTCATGACCATGTTGAGATGGATCCCTAAACAGTGCTCTGGGTGACGTCCCCCGATAGCGGTGGTAATAGCCGAACCCCAATCACCCCCTTGAGCCCCGAATTGTTCATAGCCAAGACCTGTGACTAATTCGGTGAACACGTCTGCAATTTTTTCAACGCCCCATCCTGTGGAGGGAGGGTTCCCGCTAAGCCCGTAGCCCGGCAGTGAGGGACAAATCACGTGAAATGCATCTTCAGCGCGCCCACCAAAAGCAGTCGGATTTGTTAACGGCTCAATCACCTTGTGGAATTCAACGAATGAGCCCGGCCATCCATGGGAAAGAAGTAATGCGGTTGCATCCTCATGGGGTGACCGTTGGTGAACGTAATGAATTTCGCAGCCGTCGATAGCAGAAGTGAAATGGTCAAATCTGTTGAGTGCAGCCTCGCGTTCACGCCATTTATAGGACTTCGCCCAGTAGTCACACATTTCTTGGACGTAGCTGAGGGGAATACCCTGAGACCAATCTTCTACTAGCTCTTTTTCGGGCCAACGAGTTCTAGCTAGGCGATCACGTAGGTCGTCTAGAACCTCATCGCCGACTGCTATGACGTACGGACGTATCTCCATGCGGACAACCTAGCGTTGGGGTGAAGCCAAGGCCCCGTCAGGGTCGTTGGGCTGAGTGGTGGTGGCCCCGAACGCTAAGTGAAATCAGATGCAACTCGGGCGGTGACCATTAACTCATCGATGCTTGTGCACAGCCCGAAGCGATCCACAAAAAGATTGGGCCATGGACCATGCATCACTTTCGACCCCGTTTCTTGAGACGAAGCCGTTTGCCAGCGTTGAGCTCAACTTTTCGGAGGCGAAGGTTGGCCGGTGTCACTTCGATGCACTCGTCGTCTGCAATGAACTCGAGAGCATGTTCCAGAGAAAGATCTCGGGGCGGACTCAGACGGATGGCTTCATCAGCCGCTGCGGCCCTGACGTTCGTCTGTTTTTTCTCTTTACAGATGTTCACGTCTAAGTCATCCGGTCTTGGATTTTCACCGATGATCATTCCCTCGTACACGGTTTTCCCAGGACCAACGAAGAGTGTGCCGCGGTCCTGAACAGTTGATGCTGCGTAGGCGCTTGTTAGGCCCGAACGGTCAGCGACAATGGAACCAGAGTGGCGGGTTCGAAAATCGCCTGTCCATTTCACGTAGCTCTCAAAAACATGATGTAAAAGTCCGGTGCCGCGAGTCTCAGTAAGAAATTCAGTCCTAAAGCCAATTAGACCACGGGCAGGAACGACATAGTCGAGGCGAACCCAGCCGGTGCCATGGTTGCTCATCTGTTCCAAACGACCACGCCTTTCCCCGAGAAGTTGAGTGACGGACCCCACATGTTCGTCGGGTACGTCAATAGTCACGCGTTCGGTCGGCTCGTGGGTTACCCCATCGATGATTTTGGTGAGCACCTCAGGCTTGCCTACCGTGAGTTCGAAGCCTTCGCGGCGCATAATTTCAACGAGGACGGCGAGTTGAAGTTCGCCTCGGCCTTGAATCTCCCAAGAATCGGGCCGTTCGGTTGGGAAAAGGCGCAGTGAGACGTTGCCAACGAGTTCTGCATCTAAACGACTTTTAATTTGGCGGGCCGTCAGCTTGGTGCCATCGCTGCCTGCGAGAGGTGAGGTATTGATCCCCACGGTCATGGACAGACTTGGCTCGTCGACTTTGATCACCGGAAGGGCGCGCGGCGTGTTGAGGTCGCTGAGGGTTTCGCCGATAGTTATTTCAGGAATACCTGCAACGGCGACAATCTCTCCTGGTCCGGCTTCCAGCGCGTCAACGCGTTCCAAACCCTCGGTGACATAGAGCTCAGCGACGCGGGTGCTGCTTATGGTGCCATCGGTCCGACACCAGGAAACCATCTGGCCTTTTTTCAAACGACCGTGCAAGATCCTGCAGAGAGCAAGCCTTCCAACATAGGGGTTCGCGTCGAGGTTGGTGACCCATGCCTGCAAGGGATGTTCGGGGTCATGGCGGGGAGCGGGAATCGTTCGAATTAGAACCTCGAATAATGGGTCCAGATCATGTCCCGGAGAATCCAGGTCGATTGTGGCGGTTCCCTTTCGGGCGTCCGTGTAGACGATCGGGAAATCGATTTGTTCATCTCGGGCGTCTAGGTCGAGGAACAACTCGTAGGTTTCGTCGACGACCGCAGCAATCCGGGCATCCTGCCGATCGATTTTGTTAATAACCAGAACTACGGGAAGGTTGAGAGCCAAGGCTTTTCGCAACACGAACCGTGTTTGTGGCAGCGGGCCTTCCGAAGCATCAACTAACAGGACGACACCATCGACCATCGTCAGAGCGCGTTCGACTTCCCCCCCAAAGTCTGCGTGGCCGGGAGTGTCAACGATATTGATCTTGAAGTGTTGCTCTGCCTCGTTCTTCCATCTAACGGCGGCGTTCTTGGCGAGAATAGTTATGCCTTTTTCGCGCTCAAGATCCATAGAGTCGAGAACTCGGTCGGTAACGGCAGCATTCTCGCGAAAGGCTCCGGACTGCCACAACATTGCGTCGACGAGCGTCGTCTTTCCGTGATCGACATGAGCGATGATCGCCACGTTACGAAGGTCATCGCGCGCGACTGAAGGTTCGGTAGTAGTCAATGGTTCCGAGGTCGCAATTGGGGGACGCGGCGACTGCATCAGTGTGCCAGGAAACGTGCGGGTTGAGGTGCTCAATCGTAGACGAAGCCAAGTTCTGAAGGTGGTGGTAGTTCGCCGCCTATGTGACCGTCGCGACGTAGACCAGCAATCGTTTTGTCGTCAAGGCCGGCAATAGTGGCGAGTATCTCGTCGGTGTCTTGATCGAATAGCGGAGCATGTCTGATGGGCTTGGGTCGGAAGCCATCGAGCGTAAATGGTGACGCGAGGTGCCGCATAGGTCCGGTTATGGGGTGGTCCACGAGATCGAGAAGGGACGCGACGGGTTCTTCGTCGGGAGCCGTCCAGGGATCCCAACAAACCTGGGCTTTTCCTCCGCTTGCTTGGATCTGTCTCACGAAGTCGTTTGCCGACATTTCACTCGAGTGTTCGAGTAACTGAGTCACTGGCCCAGCTGCGGGTCCAGTAGCTACGACTGCCACCCAACGGTCACGAGTTGACGTAAACGTCGCTACTTCAACGCCTGGTTCGCGATTACCCATTCGGCCAATGTTCCGATCGTGTAGCGAGGCTAGGACCAGCGCTTCGCCGGAGTGTTGCCACATAGCTTCATGTTGACTTAGGTCGATTTCAAGACCGTGGCCTGTTGTATCTGCATGAAATAAGCCAGTGAGTAGCGCGTTCGCGGCGTGTATACCGGCGGTCGGGTCGGGAAAATAGATGTTCGATACGCGTGCCTCTTCATGTTCATACCCTTGCCGATGAGCTATTCCCCCCATAGCTTCGATGATCGAGCCATATCCAACTGCGTTGCAGTAGGGGCCATCGACCCCGAAAGCAGGCATGCGTACGACAACAAAGCGAGGGTTGACGTCGGTAAGTGTTTCGAAGTCGAGGCCGAGTTGAGGCAAGACGTGTGCAGAAAAGTTCGCGATGAGTCCGTCGCTGTGTCTGACGAGCTCGAGAAATGCTGCCCTGCCTTCATCGCTGGCTAAGTTGATGACGCAGTCTTTTTTGCCTTTATTGACTGCGTTGAACAGGCCACCCGCCTCATAGAACCGGTTGTCGTGCACCAAATCTTGTTGCCCTGGGCGCATTCCGTGGTCGTAGGGTCGTTGGGTGCGGAAGCCATCAAAAGGTGCTGTGGACTCAATCTTTATTACCTCGATTCCGAGAGGTGAAAGTACGTTGCCGACGTAGGGCCCCGCCCAAGAAATAGTCATCTCAATGATTCTTAATTCGTTGAAGGGCCGTAACTTCAACGACCTCTCAGTCCCGACAGGAGGAACCTCATCGTTCCCAGCCGGCCGCACCTTTTGGTCCAGAACCGGTAGACCCGGGGTCTTAAAGGGTCGAACAGGTCCGGTTACCGTTGATTGGGGCGTCGAAATTTCGCCTAAGTAACCCCGATCAGCGAGATGCGGGTCCGCGAGTGCATCGAGAGGAGTCATAACCATCCCTGCGGCCCAGGGTGACTCCAACGCTAGATCGAAGATTTCTCGTTTAGTTCTCGCTGAATACCAAGGCGCGATCTTTTCCCAGATCATTGGGATGTGAGGCTGCCTTCGGAGCCTATTTCGTAGTTCGGGATCATCAATCCATTCTGGTATGCCATAGAAAAGACATTGCATTTCCCAGTCGATAGGGCGGATTGAACCCGGTGCGACGTGCCCGTCTTTGCATTTGATGGCCCCTGATGGAAAGGCTGTCGGGGGATGGGCGCCGACCAATGGACGGACACGTTGACAATGTAAAGCATCTCCGTAGCAAAGCTCGGTTGCAGTTAGAAGAGCACTTAACCACGAAACGTCTATATGCGAAACGTTAGTTCTGAGGATCGTTTGCACCATTGCCGCCGCGAGCCCACCTGCTACGTATTGGCTTTGCCATCCCGGAAGCCTTAAAGGGCCTAATCCTTCATCTCCGTTAAATCCTAAAAATCCGGTCGCGGTTTGTACTAATAGTTCATCGGCGATGCACCCCGGGCTTGCAGCATCCGCTCCCCAAGCCGTTGTTGTCACTAACCGAGTGTTGTGCTCGCGGAGGCGGTTTGGATCCCACTGAGTATTACGAAGATCGGCGAGAACATCGCTGGCCAACACCACATCAGCCCAAGATGGATCGATCTTTTCAGGGTTCATGTTGTACTTGCCAGCGTTCAGATGAATAAACAGCGGACTGAGTTCGCCGTCAAGTAGGGGAACATCATCGACTTGTTGAACCCTTGCCGGGTCGCCGCCGCAGGGTTCAATTTTGATTACTTGGGCGCCCAAAGAAGCCAGAAGGCGCCCTGCATAGGGCCCCGACACACCCGTGGCTGTTTCGATGACTCGAAGGCCATCTAAAGGAGGTGTTGCCATCCGTACAGCATGTCGCGTGGATCAGGACGACGCCTGCTAGGTACTAATTTTTATTCGCTTTGTTCTTGTTCTGGGCAACTGTCACCTGCATGGCTTCCGCTGCTTTCTCGTTGCCCATGATCTTGTTGAGGATGGCTTCGCCAGCGCGGTTGAATGCTTCGCGTTTAGTCGAGACGAATTCTTGAGATTCTCTCAATTTTTTGGTGTACCCATTTATTTCGGGAATGACATACCGCGCCACGAGATCCCAACTGTTGACCGTGTCGCGAGGGTTGGCCCAATCGTGGACGAAGCCAATCGCTGTTCCGAAACCGCCCGTGATCTCATACATCTTGCGAATGAACTCGACCAAGTCATCTGGTGTACCCACAACGGCTGACTGCACGACACCTTGAGACGCGCCACCGCAGACAGCGTCCAGCGCCTCGTCTGGGTCGTTGTAAGCGACAGCCCCTGGCCGCTGCAGAGTGCCCGCGATGTATTCGTTATGCCAACGTTGGAGTCCATCGCGGGCCTGCGCACGTGCCAAATCGCGGGTTTCGGCCAAGTGCCAGTTCATGAGCACTCGCCAGTTAGACCTGTCTACTGTCGCCCCCGATTCGAGTGCTGCGTCTTCGGCGAATTCCCATTGGGTGGCGAGGGCGGTAATTCCTTCTGATGCCATGGATCCAATGGAGATCACGCCGGTTCCGTATTTCCCGGCCAGGGTCATTCCGGAGGGAGACACCATCGACGCAGTTGCGGTGGGCATGATTTCTTGGACCGGGAGTAGCTGCAATTGAGCGTCTTTCATCGTGAACCAGTCACAGTCGTAGGAGAAGCGAGGCTCTCCCCGGAGAAGACGCAAGATCACGCCAAGTGCTTCGTCTTGACGGTCGCGTAAGAGCATCGGGTCAATGTCAAATGTGTGGGCGTCGGACGGAAGCGCTCCGGGTCCGGTTCCAAAGATCACTCGGCCAGCAGTCATGTGATCCAGTTGGACGATGCGCTGAGCGACGTTATAGGGATGATGATACGGAAGCGAAATAACTCCCGTCCCGAGTTTGATCCGTGATGTTCGCTCACCAGCGGCTGCGAGGAACATTTCGGGACTAGCGATCATTTCCCAACCGGACGAGTGGTGTTCACCACACCAAAATTCGTGGTAACCAAGCTGCTCTAGCTGAACAACGAGGTCTAAATCCCGACGAAATTGAAGCATTGGGTTTTCACCGATTGGATGATGCGGCGCAAGAAACGCTCCGAAGCGCAAAGCCATTACGCAATCCGCCAGATCGATGGGTTAGCGATCGAAACCAATTCTTCCCAGAACATAGTGGGTAGCTCTGGGTCAAATTTATTCGAGTTCTCGGCGTCCCCAATCCGTCGGGAGTGCAAAGCTGAAGAACAAGGTGAGTGCAAGCGTTGAAGAGTCATGTCACTATGACGAATAATGAACGCGACGAACTTACTTTTCCTCCATGGCTCGAAGCCCGCAGGGCACGGGCGTGAGCATGCCCTCCGAAGCCGCCAATGCATCCAATTTCGAATCGCGGCTGGTCGAGGTGAATACGACGCGTAGTCCGGAGGTAATGTTCGTCATGGCGACAGCGCAACCCGAGGCCCCGTCTCGTATTCTTTCTGGCTCTGAAGTGGAAGCTCTCCGAGAAGATGGCGTAATTTGCGCCCCTAAAGTTTTGCCCAAAGCGTGGGTTGATCGGATTGCAATAGGCATAGAAGCAACGCAAAGCGCTCCTAGCGCCCTCGGAGAAATTCTTTCTATGAGGAATCGAGGTTTTAGCGCCGACCTCTTTATGTGGCTTCAAAACGACGAGTTCAAACACATTGTTTTTAACTCGCCTCTCGCGCGCCTAGCGCAACAAGTGCTTGATTCGCCGACGGTGACTCACTGGTATGACCAGCTGTTCTTAAAAGAGCCTGGGTCAGACGTCCCAACGCCGTGGCATCACGATCTGACTTTCTGGCCCATTAGCGGTGACCAAATCGTCAGTATTTGGATACCCATCGACAGCGTTACTTCCGAATCAAGCGGGTTGGAATTCATTCGAGGGTCTCACACGTGGCCAAACCGCTTCAAAGCCATCACCCCTGATTACAACTCTTTTATGGTCAATCCAGAACTCGAAGATATGCCGGACATAGATTCCAACCGCGACAAGTACCAACTTCTGTCATGGGACCTGGAGCCGGGTGACGTGTTGATCTTCCACCCCCTGACCGTTCACGGAAGCCCGGGAAATTCGTCAAAAAACAAGACGCGTCGTGCACTCGCCAGTCGCTGGGTTGGAGCCGACGTGGTTTACGACCCAAAGCCCCACACGATGCCAATGCCCGCCAACCATGGGTTAGACCCAGGTGATCAACTTGGGGGACCAATCTTTCCTACCGTTTTGCAGGGTGGATAGCTGTTAATCACCAAACTCAGCGTGAGTTCAATCGGCTTCCGAGCCGTCACTAGCTTCATCACCCTCGTCGACCCAAGTTGAGGGAGGACCAAACCGTGTTTCGTTCGAGACATTAATGACCGTTGAAAGGGCGAACCCTACGAACATGCCAAAGCCCGTAAAAATTATAGGGACGCTTTTCAAAAAAATTCCCAGCCATGAAACTGCCACGCCAACGGCGATGAACCACGCTGGTTCTATGGGTCGGTTTCGCACGGCGGCTCCTTAGAAGTTTGAAAGGACTACCGTAACGAATCAGCGTCCAACTGCCGCGCAGCGCGTAGCTTTTGCCTCTGTAAAGCAAGCAAATGGGCTAGACCTACCACAGTGCGGCCCTGTGTTGAAGTCCGACAAGGTGGCGAAGTTAACGATTGTGTCTTAGGGGGTGCCGCGGTGAATAAATCACGAACCTCAATCGGTGTGATGTTCAACACCGATCGGCTGCCAGGACCCTCTTTGGTCAAGTTTGCCCAACATCTTGAATCGATCTCTATCGACACGCTATGGGTAACCGAGTTGTTTGGTCGTGAACCTTTCGCTACCTCGGGACACTTGCTGGCAAACACCGAACGGCTGCGGATCGCTACAGGAATAGCAAATGTTTATGCAAGAGATGCCGTCGCGGCTGCAGCTGGCGCTCAAACTCTTAGTGAGTTCTCGGATGGAAGGTTTGTGCTTGGTTTGGGGGTATCCAACGCCGGACTTGCGAATGCCAGAGGTCACGTGTGGGAACCCCCAGTTGAAAAATTGGTTTCGTATGTGAAAGCTGTTCGAGCCGCACAGGTCTCTGTTCCGGGCTCACAGGAAGTACAAATCCATGTCGCAGCACATGGACCCAAAATGCTGGAGGCGATGCATCAACTGGCGGATGGGATCAGCACGTTTTTGCAAACCCCTGATCACACTGCGATGGTGCGTCGACGTATCCCCGAAAAGTCGTCGTTAAATGTGAGTCAGATGTGTTTGCTGTGTGATGAGCCTGTTGAGGCAAGGAGATTGGCTCGGCGCGCCCTTGGCGTCTACATGGGACTTGAGTACTACCACCGAGCTTGGCGGACCCTTGGATTCGACGATGCAGATTTCACAAGTGGAGGAAGTGACCGACTCATCGATGCTTTGGTCGCCTGGGGAACGCTTGAGGCGATATCAGAACGTTTGGCTCAGCATGGAGAAGCAGGAGCAACAGAGCTAGTCGTCATTCCGTTGAATCCAACTGGCGGAGCCGAGCCTCACATGCCTCTTCTAGAAGGGTTAGCCCATAACCGCGTAGGCTGACCAGAGCCCACATCTTTGAGGAGTTTTCGTGAGTGGACGACCCCGCGCCGTTCTGGACGGCCTCCCTCAGTACAAGCCAGGGAAGTCAGCGGCTCAGGCAGCTGCCGATCATCAATTAGACGAGGCCATAAAGCTTGCTTCGAACGAAAGCTCGTATGGCCCACTTCCGTCTGTGTTGTCCGCAATTACTGGCGAAGCAAACTTGCTGAATCGCTACCCCGATCACCGAGGCCAAGCCGTACGAGACGCGTTGGCGGCCAAGCACGGTGTCGAAGGTGACCGAGTAACCGTTGGTTGTGGCTCGGTTGGCTTGTTACAGCAAGCGTTTATGGCTTACGTCGATGCCGGTGACGAAGTCGTCTATCCGTGGCGGTCGTTTGAAGTACATCCAGTCTTTAGCGCGATCTCCGAAGCAAAAGCAGTGACGGTGCCTTTGGATGGCCAGTCTTTCGACCTCGATGCCGTCGCCGCCGCTGTCACAGGTCGCACGAAGCTCGTAATTCTTTCAACCCCGAACAATCCAACCGGCACAGTCTGTTCGACGAACGCCCTGAAGCATTTGCTCGAATCAGTCAATAACGACGTATTGGTCATAATCGACGAGGCGTATCTCGAATTCGTTACTGACGGCTCAGTTGCTAACGCAGTGACTGAAATTCTCCCGCACCATGACAACGCAGTGGTTTTCAGAACCTTCTCTAAGGCTTACGGTTTGGCAAATTTGAGAGTGGGCTACGCGATAGGCCATCATCAAGCCATCGGGGCTATCGACAAGGTAGCGCTGCCCTTTCTCGTGAACGGATTAGCTCAGACGGCGGTTTTGGCCTCGTTAGAACCTCAAGCAGAAAAGGAATTGAAAGCACGCGTCGAAGAAGTAATCAGTGAACGGTCTCGCGTGTCAGCTGAGCTTGAAGCGAGAGGATGGCCTGTAACCCCAAGTCAGGCAAACTTCGTGTGGTTGCCTGTCGGAGAACAAGCGGGCCCACTGTTCCAGCGCCTTGAAAGCATGGGAGTGGTGACGCGTCCTTTTGAAAATGAGGGGCTGCGAGTAACAATGGGCACGCCTGCTGAGAACGATCGATTCCTCGATGTAATCGGCTCCCAGTAGAAGATCTCCTAGGCTTCGCCAAGGGCAGAACGAGTCAGACCAATTAACTGGAGGTTGGAGTGTTCATTGATGGCAAATGGGTTGACGCTCGATCTGGCAAAACCTTTGACGTCACTAACCCAGCCACGGGGGAAGTCCTTGGATCCGTTCCTGCAGGAGGGTCTGAGGATGCCGTAGCCGCGATCGACGCAGCTCACGCCTCATTTTCGGAGTGGTCGAACACCACGGCTTATGAACGGTCTCGGCTGCTGTATCGGGCGTGGGAGTTGATGACTGAACGAAGTGAGGCTTTAGCCGAACTGATGACCGTTGAGCAGGGTAAACCGCTAAAGGCTTCTCGCGCAGAAGTGAAATACGCGGCTGATTTCCTGATCTGGTTCGCCGAGGAGGCTAAACGTGTCACTGGCGAGTGGTTGCCGTCGCAGCGCCCCGACCAACGTTTTCTTTCTGTTAAGGCACCTGTTGGAGTTGTGGCAGCGATAACTCCATGGAATTACCCGATTTCGATGTTGACCAGAAAGATGGGCCCAGCGCTCGCAGCGGGGTGCACCTTGGTTCTCAAGCCTGCCGAGGCGACACCCCTGTGCGCTAAGGCCACCTATGAGGTTTTTGTGGATGCCGGTATTCCTGACGGGGTAATCAATCTTGTTACCGCTGTTGACCCTGCTCCCGTTGGTGAGGTCTTTACTTCGGATCCAAGAGTCGCAAAGTTGACCTTTACTGGAAGTACCGCTGTAGGTCGAGTTCTGGCAGCAAAGTCAGCGGCGAACCTGAAAAGAATCTCGGTTGAATTAGGGGGCCACGCCCCCTTCATCGTTTTCCCGGATGCAGACCCAGTGCACGCTGCTAAGGGCGCAGCGGCTCTCAAGTTTCTCAACGCTGGACAGGCTTGCATAAGCCCAAATCGTCTCTACGTTCCCACCTCGTTACGGTCCGCTTTCGAAGAGACCCTCTGCAGCCGAGTAGAAAAACTGCGAACAGGGAACGGCATGGATGAAGGCGTGGGAGTCGGTCCGCTAATCAACGATCTCGCTGTGGCGAAAGTTGAAAGACAAGTTGAAGACGCAAGAGAAAAAGGCGCAGGAGTGCCTGTAGGTGGGGTTCGCTTACTCGAAGACGGGTACGCCTCTGGTCATTTTTTTGCTCCAACCGTGCTCACTGATGTCCGCGAGGACATGACTATTTACCGCGAAGAGACATTTGGGCCTATAGCCCCAGTGATTGCATACGATGATCCAGATGAAGTCATCGAACTAGCAAACGATACGAACTACGGGTTAGCTGCATACATATACACGCGAGATATCGCGGTTGCGATGCGCGCCTTTGAAGGTTTGCGATTCGGAATCATTGGCGTGAACGACGTAAACCCAACTTCCGCGTCGGTTCCATTCGGAGGGATGGGTGACTCTGGCTTGGGGCGTGAAGGGGGTCATGAGGGGATCAGCGAATACCTTGAAACGAAGACAGGTGGCTTCGCGATCTGAACGAGCTTTACATCCGTGTTCGCGTATTCATCCAAGCTGGTCGATGAGATTCCATAGCGCGTCTACATGGCGCTGTTCTGTCCGACTTTGCCCAATTGACACTCGAATCATCGGATGTTCATTCAGTTCCGACCCCGTCCATGCCACGGTCTCGGTTTCGTTTACCTTCTGAATGAGCCGCTCCGTGGCCTCATCTCCTTCGCTGCAGCGAAAGCAGACGAGTGCGAAAGGGTGAGGAGCGACGAGTTCGAAGCGGGGGTCGGCCTCGATACGAGCGGCGAGCTGCGCAGCGAGTCCTACGTGGTAACGAATCATCGACCTGAGGCCATCGGTTCCATAGCTTCGGATCACCCACCACAGCTTGAGTGCCCGAAAGCGACGGCCTAAAGGCACATGCCAGTCTCGATAATCAATTACTGCTCCCGATGAGCTGGCTTCATTCTTGAGATAAGGCGGCAGAATGCTGAGACAGTTGATCAACGGTGCGCGATCAGCGACATAGAAAACGGAACAGTCAAAATTGACCATCATCCATTTGTGGGGGTTAAACGTGTAGCTGTTAGCTAGTTCTAAACCGTCCTGGTGATGGCGAAACTCCCGGCAGATCATTGCGTTGCCCGCGTAGGCGGCATCCACATGGAGCCAGAGCATTTCTGCGGCACAGATTTCACCGATAGATCTGACTGGGTCGACACCGGTAGTTCCCGTGGTACCCACTGTCGCTCCGACAAATACCGGAGTCAGGCCACTTGAGCGGTCGTCTTCGATGGCTCGCCGTAATGCGTCGGTGCGCATCGCCTGTTCGTCGTCAACCTCAATCAGTCGCACGTGGCCGTATCCCGCAACTGTTGCCCCCTTTTGAATGGAGCTATGAGCTTGCGTCGACGCGTAAGCGACCATGGACTCAGCCTGAACTCCGAGCCTGCCCGCCTCGTGTCTTGCTACGACGAGGGCAGTATGAGTCGAGTCCGACGCGCTCATCTGCAGCACCCCGCCGCCTTTTTCGGTAGTGCGCCACGAATTAGGTAAGTCCAGCATCTCGACCAACCAGTCCAAGACGTGACTTTCAATTTCTGTTGCGGCTGGAGAAGTGGACCAAAGCATCCCTTGAACCCCGAGCCCAGCGGAAGCTAACTCCGCGAGAACCGAAGGCGGCGAAGCGTTTGCCGGGAAGTAAGCAAACCATGATGGGTGCTGCCAGTGGGTAATGCCCGGCAGCACGATGGAATCTAAGTCCTTGATCAAGTCCACAAACGGCTCACCGGTCTCCGGGGCTTGAGAAGGCAGCCGTTCGCGAATCGCTCCTGGCTGTACTAGCGACACGGGAGGAAGATCTTCAACACGTTCCCAGTAATCTGCGATCCAATCGATCAGGGCATGTCCGTGCTCGCGAAACTCTTCCGTCGAGAGATGTTGAGGAGGCTGAGAGAGACTGTCTTCGGTCACGGCATGGCCTTACCAAGAGAAATCTGGATGAAAAAGTGTTGCTTTGTAGCCGCAGGGTAGCGCCGGGTTCAATCGTAACGATCAAGCGAGCCTTACAAGATCTACGCTCTCAGTATGGGAAGACTTGAGGGGCGCGTAGCCCTGGTAACAGGCGGCGGTTCAGGCATTGGAAGATCAACGGCGTGTCGATTCGCCGAGGAGGGTGCGACAGTCGTTGTTGTCGACATCAATGCTGAAGGCTCGGCAGAGACAGCGGAACTTATTGAGAGGGAAGGACGAAAAGCTTGTTGGTTTCAGGCAGACGTCACCGAAGACCGTGCGGCAAGCGCCATTGTTGAGGAAGTGCAGGGCCGCTTCGGGGCCCCTAACGTGTTGATGACGGCAGCGGCTATTTCTGTTGGTAAAACGGTTCCCGACACTCTTCCAGAAGAATGGGACAGAGTTTTTGAGGTAAACGTCAAAGGCACATTTCTTTGGATGCGAGCCTGTATCCCCTTCATGTCAGCTAAAGGCGGTTCAATAGTCGCTGTGGCCTCACAACTTGCAGTTTCCGGTGGACTCTCGAATGCCGCCTACGTAGCTTCCAAAGGGGCGATAGTGAGTCTTTGTCGCACCGCGGCGAACGATCATGCATCAGATGGAATACGCATTAACTGCATTTTGCCAGGAGCTACCGAAACGCCGTTCCTCGATCGATCTTTCGCTCGTTTCGATGACCCAACTCCCTATATCGAACGCTCACTATCTCGCCACCCTTTGGGCAGATTTGGACGTCCAGAAGAAGTCGCGGACGCCGCTCTATTCCTAGCTTCAGATGAATCCAGCTTCACTACAGGAACTGAATTAAGAGTCGACGGAGGTTGGATAGGTGGCTAGACATCAACCAGTGGGAGGACGAAATTCAGGTATTCGCGTCGACACGGGTATGACCGCGTTATTAACCCAACCCGCCTAGCTCTCTGTATAGAACTTGGAGCCTTCGTCAAAAATGTTGGGCTGTAGAAAAAACCCCAAAATGACTGCGCCGTCAACGCTTCGGGCTTCATGGCGATTTCCGGCAGGTCGCCAAATGTAATGACCAGGAAGCGCTTTTCCTTCATGGTCTTCGAAGGTCCCCGAAATCACCCAGGTTTGTTCGATATCTGCATGTTCATGGTGAGGAACCACAGCACCTGGTTCAAGTTTGAAAAGAATGGTCGAACGGCCGGATTCAGGGTCTGACCACAGCACTTTGTGCTGTATGCCAGGAAACTCAGACGTGCACCATTCCATCTCGCTGGGATCTACATAAAGTGAACGCAACTCAGGTGGATTATTCATCGTTGCCATCTTTTCCCCCTTTGCACCATAAAGTTCAACACAAATAGGCGCCATATGCAGCGGCGTTCTGTGATTGATGTGGGTGAGCCTAAATGAGCTGGAAAGAAGTCGATCAAGGTTGGGGCGACCAAGCGAAGGTGTGGGCGTCAGTAATGGAGCCGCGCTGGTGGCAGAATTTGACGCGCTCTTACGGGCGACCCAGGTAGGCGATGGGAGTGACTATCTAGATATCGCCTGCGGCTCCGGTCTTATGTTGAACATGGCGTCTCGTCGGGGTGCTCTGGCGCATGGACTTGACGCCTCAGACCGGTTACTGAGCCTTGCGAAACGACGTACCCCCGAATCTGATATTCGACATGGTGACATGAACGCGCTTCCTTGGGATGACCAAAGTTTCGACGTAGCCACAAGTTGTCGCGGAATCTGGGGACCAAACCAGCAAGCAGTTCACGAAGCTGCCCGAGTTCTACGACCAGGTGGCTGCCTCGGGTTGAGTTTCTTCGGCGCTGGTCGTGATGGCAGCCAGATCGGGAAAGCATTTAAGGCGATTAGACGCATATCGGATCATGAGATCGATTGGTCACAACAACTAGGAGAAATTGGGCTAGAGGGCAGAGCCGAGGAGATGTGTCGAATCGCCGGTTTGGAACCAGCCGAGCGACAGCGAGTGCAATTCGACCTCGAAGGAGCCGATCTCGATCACGAGGTACGTGCTTGGATGGCTGCTGGTCCGGCGTGGATGGCTATTCAAGAACGCGGTGCTGACGAGGTTGAACGATCAATCCGCCAAGAGCTCTCCGAGCTCGATGAGCCGGGATTGGAGTGCGTACTCAAGTGCTTATCGAATTTGTTGTCGCAACGAAACCATCATAATTAGTCATCAAAACTCACTAAAATCGCTGCGTTCACCATAGTTATCCTGTCGGTTCCGTTCTCCGAGATGACGTCGAGTCCTCCGCTGGTGACGGTTACGGTCACGGTTCCGTAAGGGATTTCTTGTGCAATCACCGCTGGGTCAATATTCGCCGGTTCGGCTGCACCTATAACCACCTCAACCTTCATATCCTGTGCCGATTTATCGGTGACATCGAAAAAGTGGAGGCTGCTATGACGAAGAGCATCTGAGACGGCACGTCGGGCAGCCTTGTTGTAATCGGCACCGTGCACGTCAACACCTAGGCCCATCTCCGTGATCCAGCGATTTTGTCCCATGGCAGTGCCCTCGCTCGCGTTTTCAGATGATTGCAAGCCAAAACATAGCTAGCTTTCAGGGATGGAAGCAGCTATTCATGAATTAGAACAGCGGCGTTGGCAGGCGATGATCGACGCTGATTTACAAGTGCTGGATGAGTTACTTCATCAGGACCTCAGATACACCCACTCAACCGCCGCGGTGGATTCAAAAGAGTCGTACCTAACCGCTATTGAACTCGGCACTTTCGACTATCGAGCCGTCGATAACAGCGAAGTGGAGATCAGAATTTTCGACAACGTAGCGCTGGTCAACGGGACCGCAGAAATAACGGTTGTAGCGCGTGAGAGAGAGTTCCTACTCCGAAGTCGTTACACCTGTGTCTGGCTAGACACGATTGAGGGCTGGAAGTTTCTTGCCTGGCAAAACACCCCCATCGCCGACTAGTGACTTCGAGTCTTATTTACCCAAAAAGAGTTGGCCAGACACAGCTGCGCTGAAAGCCGATACGCGATCTCGCTTAATGTCTTGTATCAGGGTTAAAGTGACCGGGGATGACATGAGCGAGAGTGTTGAGATTGTTGGGTACGACGTCGCCGCCGTAGAGGAGTGGATTAGTCAGAACACTGAAGGTCTAGAACCTCCATTCGAGTGGACCCGCCTAGAAGGCGGCCATAGCAACTTGACGTATGCGTTAGTAGATCAAAACGGGGAGAGAGCCGTGGTTCGGCGGCCTCCCATGGGTGAGTTGCTGCCGAAGGCTCACGATATGGGTCGCGAGTATTCAATTATTAGTGGACTTGGCCCAACTCCAGTCCCAGTGCCAGAAGCCTACGGTTATTGCGAAAGCCCCGACGTGACCGGCGCTCACTTCTACGTGATGAGTCAAGTTGACGGCAAAGCTCTGTTCGAATTGGAAGAGGCAATGGATTATCTGACCGTGGATGCCCGGGCCAAAGTCGGACTGTCGTTCATGGATGTGCTGGCAGCCCTTCACTCGGTAGACCCTGACGAAGTGGGACTTGGTGACCTTGGAAAGAAAGAGGATTACGTCGGCCGTCAAATCCGCACCTGGTACCGAAGCTGGCTGGCATCGGCCGAGGGAGCGTCATATGAGGACCAAGATCTGCATGAACTCCATGACTTTCTTGAGGCAAGGCGGCCACAGCAAGGCCCGGCTCGAGTGGTGCACGGAGACTACGGCTTACACAACTGTCTCGTTAACCCGGATGGCGAACTGACAGCAGTTCTGGATTGGGAGATCTCAACTCTGGGTGACCCGATGGCGGACTTTGCCTACGCGTTGAATACCTGGGCTGAACCGGGTGACGAATTGGTGAACAAAGATAACGCGCCCACCCTTGCCGAAGGATTCCTGGGTCGGGCTGAACTCATCGACCGCTATGCATCACAGACGGGATGTGATCTAACGAATCTTCCTTATTACATCAGCTTCAACCACTTCAAAAGCGCCTGCATCATCCACGGCGTGTATGCCCGATACATGCAAGGCCAAAAATCTACGGACGGCGTTGATCTGGATTACTACCGCTCCCGCATTGGTATTTGCATTGAATTAAGCAAGCAGGCAGCTGACGAGCTTGAGTGAGGATCCGCGAGTGATTACGGACTGGAATCCTCTCTTGCGAGACCAATTCACTGAACCTTATTGGATTGAACTCCAAGGGTTCGTTCAGCAGGAACGGGGTGTTTCTCAGGTCTTTCCACCCGAAGAAGATGTCTTCTCGGCGCTCCACCTCACCGCCTATAACGATGTAAAGGTACTGATCTTGGGGCAAGACCCGTATCACGGTAAAAAACAAGCACATGGCTTATGTTTCTCAGTTCGGCGAGACGTAGATGTTCCACCCTCCCTGCAAAACATCTATAAGGAAATGCAGTCCGACATTGGTCTCCTTCCACCGCCACACGGGAACTTAGAGTCGTGGGCTCGACAAGGAGTGCTGTTGTTGAACTCAGTCCTTACGGTGCGCGCCCACAACGCTGGTTCGCATCGCAATCGCGGCTGGGAGACCTTCACCGATCAGATCATTCGGATCGTTAATGAGAAGAAAGAACGAGTCGTCTTTTTGCTGTGGGGAGCATTTGCCCAGAAAAAGAAACCACTTATCGACGGTGAGCGACACGTCATCATCGAATCACCTCACCCGTCTCCTCTCAGCGCTCACAGAGGTTTTTTCGGCAGTCACCCATTCTCGCGAACCAATTCAGCATTAACCGATGCGGCAAGGGAACCCATTGACTGGAGCATCCCTCATAGTTGACATGCCGTGAGGCGCGGATCGAGTTTGCCGTTATTGGGAACCCACTCAACCTGGGTTAATAGAACCGAATCTTTTTGTTCACTTGCATCAACCGTAAAACGGTCATTATGAACAGACACACCTCGAGCCCAAACTCGGCTCAGCCAACGGGGATGTAGAGAAATTTCTATGCGACTATCGCGGCCGGACAAGCATCCGCGGATCCAAGGTTCCCCGTAAAGCTCAATTTCGCATTTGAATGGGATCAACGCCGGACTAGGCACAGCGGGTCGCTGATTTGTGAGTGCCTTCACAAATGCGCGACGAGCCCTCAGTCTCGTGGCCTCGGCGAGATGGCGACTGAGAGCGGGGCCGAAATCCCAGCCGCGCTGATCTCTGACGTCAACGACCGCCGCCATAGCTCGATCGAGGAATTCGTGAGGCAAAACAACTGACGCTTCGCCCATCTTGGCCGCTCGTTCTCTAGGTAAGTCGTACAAAAAATCTTGCACACCTTCCGACCGTAATCTCTCGAGCGCTGTTCTTAACCACCACCTACGTTGCCGGTCGGCTGTTTGCCATGGGGCCCACTCTTCGATGAAACCACCGTCTCTTAACGCAAACTCCCACAATTCAAAAACATCGAGACATTTTGGTTTTGCACCGCCTAAAGCAACGAGTGCCTTTTCTGCTTCTATTTGTGGGTGCTGTTCAAGAATTACCCGGCCATTAGACCAAGTAATTGTGTGTCGGACGTCCTCGCAATCTATCTCGAAGGAAACTGCGGGGACCTGGTCGTACCAAGGCACTTAGCGACATGCCTCCGAAGCAACGACTGCGACTTCCACTAACAGGTCAGGTTCTACTGAGCGGGGAACCGTTGCGAGAGAGCCCGCAACACGGTAACCCATTAACGTTGAATCCCTATCCATCATGGTGAGGCCACGATCAACGTTCACCGTGACGTAAGTAGCAATTGAGACGATGTCGGTTGCGTTCATCGGCGCCTCATTGAGCATCGCTTCGGTGTTTGATCAGATGCTTGACGTTTGATCGTCAACGTTTGGGGCACTGATCCATTGAGTGTCACTAGTACGAGGCCGGAGGTACTGAGCCAGAGCGCCCCTCCTTTGGCAAGGATCGCGCGGGCACAACTAATAGCAGGTGGGCTTATATGCCTAGGCGCAATTCCTCGGATCACATTTACATCGTAGAGATTCGGACGAAGGCATCTCAGATCAGTTCGTTGTCGAGACTCACGGCAAGTAGCTGCCCGAGCTCAAAAGCGCTGCTCAGAGCGGTTTCTGTAAGGTCGCCAACCACGAGGAGAGGCGGACGGAATTGCTTCCAACCCTGAGCTTTCGCCAACTTTTGTACTCCCTCGGCGGTTTGAGCCCCATCGGTTCCGGCTTTTACTAGTAGTTGCCAAGGCAGCCCCTGAGTCTGATCGAGGCATCCGGCCCAGATCTCTTCGAAGAAAACCTTTGTAGCTCCGGCCATCGAGCCGAAGTGCTCAGGAGTGGCGATAACGAGTGCATCAGCGCTTCTTACGTCTTTCGACGTGCCCAGCAACGCTGACCTCGTCACCGTGGTTATTTCGACGTCGACCAAATCTGATGCGCTTTCGATTCCGGCCACAAGTGATTCGACCAACTGAAGAGTCGCGCCGCTACGGCTTTGATAGACGATCAGCACCTGTAGAGACATGGCACTACTCTGCCATTCGATTTCAGATACCCCGGCACACCTTTCTTCAAGAAATGGAATCTCGCCGCCATAAGTGAGGTTGGGCGCGCCTCACGGGAATCAATGGGTCAATCATGGGTACGCTTTCGAACCATGCATGATCTTGTCGTCCGAGACGGCGTCATTATTGATGGAAGCGGCTCCGCACAGCTAACCGGTGACCTTGCCATAAACGGGGGTCTTGTAACTGCCGTCGGTGAAGTTGATGGGGCCGGGCGCCGTGAAATTAACGCTGATGGTCAGCTCGTTCTTCCCGGATGGGTGGATGTCCACACCCATTACGACGGCCAAGCTACGTGGGATCCCGAGATGACTCCCTCTTCGTGGCACGGAGTAACTACCGCCGTGTTCGGCAACTGCGGCGTGGGATTTGCCCCTGTGCATCGAGGCAGCGAGGAATTCCTGATCAATCTCATGGAAGGCGTAGAAGATATTCCCGGCACTGTCCTTGCCGAAGGCATCGATTTCACCTGGCAGAGTTACCCGGAGTATTTGGACGTATTAGAGAGCATGCCGCGCGTGATGGACATCGGTAGCCAGATTCCGCATGGAGCGCTTCGATTTTTCGTAATGGGGGAGCGCGGAGCGAACCACGACGAGGCACCTACCGTCGATGAATTGTCGCTCTTCGAACAACTCATAACCGAAGGGTTCCACGCGGGAGCGCTCGGCTTCAGTACCAGCCGTACAACTAAACACAAAGCAGCTGATGGCAGGCTCACACCATCGTTGTCAGCCGGAGACCCGGAATTAGCAGCGATTGCAAACGCGATGCGATCTTCTGGAACTGGAGTGTTGCAAGTCAACAGCGATTTTGGACCCGGCGAATTCGAAATTCTTCGAGAAGCAGCTCGCATTTCCCAAAGACCACTTTCCGCTCTCATAATTCAGGTCGACCACTCTCCCGATCTTTGGCGTCAAACTCTTGATCAAATCCGCGAGGCAAACGCCCAAGGCGTGACCGCGACCGGGCAGGTCGGATGCCGACCGATCGGCGTTTTACTGGGTTTAGATGCCACCGTTAACCCATTTGGAAACCACCCCGCCTACAAGGCAATCGCTGACCTTCCGACCTCTGAACGCGCTGTCCTACTTCGGACGGACAGCGCTTTACGAGAACAGCTGATTAACGATCGGCCCGTTGATGCCTTCAGCAAGTGGATGAATTATGCGCTTACGCGAGCATACGAATTAGGTCCAGAACTGAACTATGAACCCGAACCGTCGACATCGGTTTCCGCTAGAGCAGAACTTACCGGTCGCAGTCCGTGGGAGGTCGTCCTTGATCTGTTGGCAACCGGAAACGGCGAAACACTGCTGCTGTATCCCTTTGAGAATTACACCTCAGGGTCGCTAGACGAAATCCACGAGATGCTTACGGATCCGCACACCATTTGCGGTGTGGGAGACGCAGGGGCCCATGTCGGAACCATTTGCGACGCGTCCTATCCGACCTATCTCCTCACCCATTGGGGACGCGACCGGACACGCGGAGAAAAGATTCCGCTGGAGTTTCTCGTAAACAAACAAACCCGCCGAACTGCGGAAGCCTACGGATTACTAGATCGCGGGTTGCTGCGACCCGGATACAAAGCAGACTTCAATATCGTCGATTTTGAACGCCTTTCTGTTGGCCAACCAGAACTCCTTTACGATCTTCCCGCTGGCGGCAAACGCCTCGTGCAACGACCTACGGGTTACAGCCACACATTTGTTTCCGGCACGGAGGTGTCGTGCGAAGGCGAGGTCACGGGCCAGCGACCTGGCCGACTTGTCAGAGGTGCGCAAAGTGACCCCGGGTGACTGAGCGATGAATGACGCTCGAAGTCGTCTTCGTCAAGCAATGTTCGGTGACGACACCATTTTCGCGCCACTAGTACTTGATCCGTTGTCGGGTCTGCTAGCGCAAGAATTTGGTTTTAAAGCCGGGTACTTGAGCGGGGGAGCGCTCGGCTTCCAATATGCGGTTTCTGAAGCTCTTCTAACCGCAACAGAAATAGCCGACGTCGCCCGTCGCATCACGTCTCGGTGCGAACTTCCACTGATCGTGGATGGAGGCGTTGGCTTCGGGGACCCCGTCCACGTAGTCAGAGCGGTATGGGAATTTGAACAAGCAGGTGCAGCGGCAGTCGAATTTGAAGACCAGGTCGCACCTAAACGCGTACACCATCACATTGGAGTCGAGCACTTAATCTCCACCGCAGATATGTGTGCAAAGGTCACAGCCGCGACGGAAGCGCGGTCTGATAAAGACTTCCTGATCATCGCGCGAACGGGTGCAATGCGCCACGAAGGTGTTGAAAGTGGGATCGCACGCCTCAAGTCTTATGTCGATGCGGGCGCCGACGTAGCAATGGCCTTTTGTCGAGATCAAGATCTACAAAAAGTAGCAACCAACGTTTCAGCACCCATGGCCACGATTACTTCGCTAGACCACCACTCCTCGCAAGAATGGAAAGAGTACGGCTGGTCGTTAATCATTGACGCGTTTACCCCTCAAGCACTTTCGCTAACAGCCACTCGAGAGGCATATCGCAGGTTCACTGAGAATGGTTCCACGGGAACAGATATCGACGGCCTGAAACTCCATCGCGAATTAGTGGAAATGACAGGGTTAGCTGCGCTCCTTGATTTAGAACGCCGAACTACTGAGATCGAAGCATCCGAAGAGGGAACGCGCTGATGGATGAACCGATGCCCCTATCCGATATCACCGTCATCGATTTGACGATTGCGCGGGCAGGGCCTACCGCGGTGCGGCAACTGGCTGACTGGGGTGCTGATGTCGTGCGCGTGGAGTCTCCAGAAGGGGGCTTTGAAGCTGGCGGTCGGACCTCGCCTGACTACCTGAATCTGCACCGAAACAAACGCTCAATCGTGATTGACCTTAAGAATCCAGATGGTCAAGCAGTTCTTCATCGAATGGTGAAATCAGCAGATGTTGTGGTTGAGAATATGAGGACTCCGGTGAAGCACAAACTTGGTTTTGACTACCAAACGCTTGCCGACATCAATCCTGGGATTATTCTCGGTTCCATATCGGGCTTTGGTCAAAACGGGCCCTATAGCCGACGCGGAGGTGTGGATCAGATCGCCCAGGGGATGGGCGGGCTGATGGCTATTACCGGATTACCCGGCCAGGGACCTGTGCGAGCTGGAGTAGCGATCAGCGATGTAACTGCAGGGCTCCAACTTGCCATCGGTATCTTGACAGCCTTACACGAGCGACATCGAACCGGGAAAGGCCGATGGGTCCACACATCGCTGCTTGAATCCATGATCAGCATGCTTGATTTTCAAGCTGCACGATGGACTGTCGCAAGTGACGATCCTCCGCAAGCAGGAAATGACCACCCAACTATGGGCCCGATGGGCATGTACAAAACTATGGATGGTTATTTGAACCTCGCTGCTTCGGGTGGACGTCTCTGGGAGGGTCTTTGTTCCGAACTCGGTGTAGTGGAGTGGCTCGAAGACGAACGCTTTTCTTCAGCGTCAGCACGAAGAGACAACAAGACTGTCCTGAATGTGCTTATCGAAGAACGCCTCTCAGAGGACACAACTGAGCATTGGGTTCTGCGCCTTAACGAAGTAGGAGTTCCTTGTGGCCCGGTAAACACCGTTGCCGAAACCTTTTCCGATCCACAGGTACAACACCTCGGTCTAGCATCCCCCGTCTCTCACCCAACTGCTGGCGAAATCAAGATCCTCAGAAATGCCACCAACTTAGAGGGCGTACCAAACGGTATTCGGTCCGCTAGCCCTCTGCAAGGGCAACACTCAGAGGAACTTCTCACGCAATTTGGCTTCACTAATGAGGAAATCGACTCCTTGGCCCGTAGCGGCGCAGTGCCACGAGCTTCTAATTGACCGACCCCGGACAATCAGAGCAAACGACCTCCTCAGACCGTCAAGTCCTTCCTATTTCTCCACCCTAGAATGGCGAGTCGTCTAATTACTTGAGAAGTAAAGAGGCGGGCGGCAACGAACATCCAGATCTTCAAAAACCAGCCTGCTTATCGACGGCACCCTCCAACGCGCTGCCCTCGCGAACAGCTACTAAATTTCGGCAGAATCGTTCCAAATTTCGACGTCCGCGATGCTGGCTAGCGCCAGCGGTGTGTGGAGTCATTACACAATTTTTAAAACCCCATAGAGGGCTGTCGGCAGGTAAGGGCTCGACCGGAGCTACATCCAGCGCCGCTCCTCCGATAGCTCCATTCTGTAGAGCTCGTTCGAGTGATGGCCCGTCAATGATTTCACCACGAGTGACGTTGAGGAAGATAGCGGTTGACTTCATGGTGCTGAAAAAGTTGTCGTTACACATTCCGCGTGTTTCATTGGTTAATGGCAGGCCGACTGCCAGCACGTCGCTTATGCCAATGACTTCATCCAAAACATCCAGGCCTTCGACCACTTCGACGCCATCACTAGGCTCAACCGGAAAAGCATCCACGGCTCTCACCTTCATCCCAAACGCCAAGGCTCGCCTGGCGAGATGACGCCCGGTTCCACCGAAGCCAACAATGCCCATAGTTAGGCCCTCCAGCTCTATTTCGGAGAACCGCATCTCTTCTCGATTTTTAAGAGTCCAGCCATCAGGTCCCAACTCAATTGCAGTCTTAATTCTTCTTGTCAATGCAAGTAGCAACCCGAACGCGGTATCAGCCAAGTGGCCTCCCACCAGACCCTTCTCGCCGGTAAGTACCACATTGCTTTCGACGAATTCTTCGTACATGAACATGTCCACGCCAGACGCAGTTGCGTGCACCCATTTAAGATTAGGAGCAGCGCGAAAAAGTGATTTCGGTGTGATGCCCAAAACCACGTCCGCCATAGCAGCGTGTTCGATGCCTTCCCTTGGGTTATCAACAATGGTGACGCTCGCCCCTGGACCGGCCGCTTCCCTGATCATCGCTTCGTCTTCAACGCTTACTTCAGGCAACGTCAGAGTTTTCGTCACCAGGATGTTCAGAGGTTTGTCTGGCACTGAGATTGTGGGACTCATTCATAACTCGTTTCTACACGTCCGATACCTGAGTACTCGGCGACCCAGTTCTCTCCAGGAGCGACTGGGTACCGGGTATATGCGCCGGTGATTATCTTCTGTCCAACTTCTAAACCAAGATCGAAGCGATGCAGCGTCGCTGCGAGGCGGGCAATCGAGACGAATGGGTTATCGACCTCTTGATGGTGGAAGCACCGAAATCGCTCTTCTCCGTTGCAATACTGCACAATTTCGGTTTCATCAATATCGGGGACCTCATCGGGAGCTACGCCGCTGCCCTCAACGATTGCCCAATTAGTCAGATTGTCCGCAACCAACATCGCTAGGTTGCCTCCGACCATGGCTCGCCGTTCGTTTAGCTCGTAGCCAGCTGAAACTTTTTCGATTCGACTTGGCACGCTTCCAGGATCAACATCAGCGCCCGAGATTGGTTCACCGATCGTGAAACACATCTCAGGTTCAATAGTCGCTCCGTTGACTGATGAAGCGAGGAGCGAAACACCGCTATCGAACTTCTGCATAAGGTGACCGAAAGGACGATCGTCTATGCCCACTTGTTTTCGAGCCCTATCGGAAGTGAGTCCCACTTTCCAACCGATTTGAATCGCTCCGTTTGCGAGCCGGCGGCGACGAATGTCCGCCTGAATTGCTAATCCATCGCTGAAACCAAGATTCTCAAATGCCTCATGCGGTAAATCGGATCCTTGTTGATAATGCTCCCAAAGAGCATCTGTCGCGCGAGATTGGGCGGCGTTGAGAGAAGTCACGCGACCGACCGTAGCTGGGCTTTATAGATCGTGCCCGTTGTTCTCGCTCAGGGTGCATGCCTTGTCACTGACAACATAGATCGGTTACCAATCAGTCGACTTGCTTGACTCGTCTCAACTGAAAGAATCGAAGAAGGTTTGGGTCCATTACCCTCGCAGAATGACCAGTCATCCAGTGAGCTTCAGCGAGATTATGCGCCTAGAGCAGCATGGCCCGGATACTTGGCTCGGACTCAGTCCTGAATATCACTGGGGACGTATCTACGGTGGCCAGGTGATTGCCCAGGGTCTGGGAGCCGCGTTTAAGACAGTCACTAATGACTACGTCCCGCACTCGATACACGCATACTTCATTCGCGGTGGAAATTTGAATGAACCCGTTCGTTATGAGGTTGATCGCCTTCGAAATGGGCGATCTTTCTGCACACGCTCCGTTGTCGCTCGCCAGAGTGGAGGGGCGATACTTAATCTTTCCTGCTCTTTTCACATTATTGAGAACGATGCCGAAGTCCAGACGGCGCGAATGCCGCTAGCCCCAGATCCACAAGATTGTCGTCAGCGCGACGATGACCATATGAGATTGATAATGGATCGTCGAGCATTAACCAGCCCCCCTGGAGCAGGGCGGTCGATGGGTTGGGTGCGACTTCTCGATGAGCTGCCTGACGACCCGAGACTTCAGATATGTGGCCTTGCCTTTACATCCGATTCCATTCAATTCGACGCAGCCCGCTCCATTCACCCTATACAGGCACCAAGGGAGGAATACCAAGACCGGTTTATGGGTGCCTCGTTAGATCACGCGATGTGGTTTCATCGGCCAACAAGAGCGGACCAGTGGCATCTCTATGAATGGGATTGCCATGGGCTCAGTGGCGCTCGAGGGATGACGGTGGGGAACCTGTTCGCTCCCGATGGAAGTCACGTCGCGACGATCGCTCAAGAGGTTCTTCTGCGGGAGAAGCGAGTTAGGTAAATTAAAGTAGACCGCGACGACTTTCACGCCAAGGAGCATCACGATCAAGGCGAGGCTCCCCTGGAAGGCCCAGTACGCGTTCGCCGAGAATGTTTCGTTGAATTTCGTCAGTGCCACCGCGAATTGACATCGAAGGAGCCGTCATCGTCTCGATATATCCAGGACCTTCGCTGAGCATTCCGTAGGACCCTCCCGATCGATTCGTTAGGTATGCCCTGTCCTTGTATGACTTCACCGTTCGCAACTTGGCTCCGCTGCCGGCGGGACCAGGAACACCAGTTGCGCGAGCTTCGTCTGCTGCGCGTTGTGACGTCCATCGGCTGACACTGTCGTGTGCATAAATTTTAGAAACCTCATCTCGCCAAACTTGCTCTTCGGCAACGCCTAATGCCTGAAGGTCTGAAATCCAACCGGGAACCCGCACGCCGCGGGCGTTGCCGTCACCACCACCCCTGCTTCCTCCACCCGCGCGTTCGTGGGCTAGGACAGTCATTGCAACTCGCCAGCCTTCGCCTCGTTCGCCGATTCGCCAGGAATCAAGAACCCGTGCGTCGCTGACAAATACTTCGCTGAAGTGAGCATCGCGGTTCATTTGGGTAAGGGGCCGAACTTCTACTCCGGGAGTATCGATAGGCAACGAGAACATCGTTAAACCTTTGTGCTTGGGTTGGTCGGGATCGGTTCGGGCTAAACAAATAGCCCAATCGGCCCACATAGCCCGACTCGTCCAGGTTTTTTGTCCGCTGAGAACCCACTCTTCGCCATCCTGGTCCGCCTTCAAAGCGACATTGGCAAGGTCGGAACCGGCTTCAGGTTCTGAGAACATTTGGCACCAAATGGAGGCTCCTGAAGCGATAGGGCGCAACCACTCGTCCTGCTGTGTCTCGGTACCGTGAGCTAGCAATGCTGGGCCGACCATGCCAAGTCCGATGGCGAATGGGTAAAGATCGGGAACAACGAATTCGCGCAGCAAACGACCGATTAACGCGTTTTGACTGGGAGATGCTCCGCGACCCCCATGTTGTTGTGGCCAAGTCGGAACATGCCAGCCTCCGTCGACCGTCGTGGCGAGATACCGTCGACCGTCGTCGAGATCGTCAGACCCTGCACCCATTGTGGTGAGTCGCGTACCGGCACTTCGGCGCTCCAGAATTGAATCGAGATCGGAGCGGATCTGGTCTTCAGTGAGGTCGCTCACAGTTTTGTATGGAAGTTGAGCATGATTGAAACTACTTCCGAGAAAAGTTTGGAGTACGGCGTTCGTTCATGGCAGCGACACCTTCTTTCCAGTCATCGGTACTTCGGAGCCGGTCTTGTTCAACTTTTTCACGATCTGTGGCCGCCTTGATTGCCTCCGGTAGGTGTCCTCGCATTGTCTCGCGTATCGATTCGACGGCGAGCGGCGCAGAAGCAGCGATCTCACTTGCTAATTCGTAAGCGGCTGAGCGAAGGTCAGCGAGAGGGACGAGACGATCTGCTAAGCCAATAGCGACCGCTTCCTCTCCTTTGATGCGGGCGCCGGTATACAGCAGTTCTAACGCTTTTTGTTGTCCAACTAGCGATGGGAGAGTGGCCGTTAATCCGAAACCGTGGTGGAAGCCGAGCCGAGAGAAGTTTGCTGTAAAACGTGCCTCCGGAGCAGCGATTCTAAAATCAGCGAAACAAGCGACGCCGAGTCCTCCTCCGACTGCTGCGCCTTGAATCGCTGCGACGACCGGGGTTTTGCAGCTGAAGAGGTCAAAGGCAGCGTCGTACAGGTGTCTAGCGGAGCCGTCTGCGTTGCGGGCGATTATTTCACCGCCTCGACTGCCGTCATTGTGGAATTGCGCCCCCGCGCAGAAATTCTTTCCTTCTGCACACAGCATGATCGCCCGGCAGCTGTCGTCTGCATCTAAGTCTCTGAACGCGGACACCAATCCATCAATCAAATCGAGGTCGAAAAAGTTGTTGGGCGGACGGCGAATTTCTGCCGTTGCTACGAATCCGTCAACAGACACGTGAAGATCACCGTAGACACCAAAATCGTTCATAGCTTGATGCTAGGTCTGATCAGCGTCTATTGCCGTAAGAACTGTCGGTGTCCTAGCTGAGGACAGAGGACCCGCCGGTGACTAGTGCGTATAAACCTTCCGCGCCTTGAGACACGGCCGCATTGCCAAGCCATTTACTCCACTCGGCGTCGCCGCCATATTCTTTTCGCCATGACCACAGTCGCCGGCTGTAGTGGTGAAGTGGGTACTCCTGAGTCATCCCCATAGCGCCGTGCGCTTGATGGCATGCCTTTGTTGCTCGTGCCGCGGCCTGATTGGTGATGAGCTTCGCTGCGGCGATTTCGAAGAAAGCCGGTCCGCGGTTTGCTTCCCTCCCAGCCGTTTCAGCGGCCATGCGAGCTAGAGCGGCTTCCTGAGCACCCCAGACCAGATGTTGCTGCACCGCCTGAAACCTCGCGACTGGACGGCCAAATTGAATTCTGTCATTGGTGTACGTCACCGTTAGTTGGCTCATCTTCTCAATGGCTCCTGCCATTAGAGCTGCGCGGGAGAGAGCTCCCCGAAAACGAAACGACTCTGGGTTTACACCGGCGACGCAGGGAGACGCAGGCGCTATCGCCCCGTCGAAGCAAACCGTGTCGCGAGGTTCGCCTGCCATATTTGTCATTGGTTGGATGACACAATCTTTTGGATTGACAGATGCGACCATGCTCTGCCCGTCAACTTCGACCAGAACGGCGATTCGTTCTGCTATTCGTGCCCAAGGGACACGGGTACAGGTTCCTGCGAGCGTCATCTGATCACCCGAAACTGATGCCGTGATGTTGTTGCCATTAGGTAGGACCGTTACTGGGCCAGCGGGAATTTCATGCCCTGAACTAGCGAGCAACCATCCACCCAATACTCCAGTTTCAGCGGCTGGGATCGGTGCGGCGTGATATCCGACCAGCCTGAGAACCTCTAATGCATCAAGAAGCGTGCCACCCGACCCACCGCGATCTTCGTCAATGGAGATCCAAGGAAACCCCGTTTCGGCAAACGCAGACCAAATTTCCGGTGCGGCGCCCGCTGCTTCAGCATTCTGTACCGACTCATGGTCACAGATCTGAGTAAATAGACGATCAGCGGTTTCGGTGACCAGTTCATCAACGCCAGTTGCCTCGGTCATGCTGGTAACCCCTTCAAACCCTTTGACGCAACCGAACGAAGGATCTCGATAGTGCCGCCTCTGATGGTGTTGCCTGGGAAAGTCACAACACATTGAGCCAACAACCGTTCGAATAATGAATCTGAATCTGGCGAGTATTCAATATCGATGAGATGAACAAGCTTTTCCACTACTTCTTGTTCGTAGCGAGTGCCCATCTCCTTGACGAGCGACGATTCGATGGAAGGAGCTTCGCCGGTGTCAATGAGTCGTGCCACAGAGAGAGAAAGATTTCGGATACCCCACCAGCGGGCGACTAACTCACCGAAAAGATCCGACACTGTCTCCTCTAGCTCAGTTCCCTTTGCTTCGCGCAAGAGTTGTTCGACTGTGGAGAAAGGTGAAAGCCAACGGTCAGGCCCACCACGTTCATAGGCCATCTCCGTTGTGTTCTGATGCCAACCCATTCCCAGATCACCCACAACGTTGATGTCGGGCACAAATACTTCGTTAAATGTGACTTCGTTGAAGTGGTGAGATCCATCGAGAAAAGGGATAGGGCTTATTTCTAAACCGGGGGATTTAAGGTCGATCAATAGTTGTGACAACCCTGCGTGTTTGTTTCCATCCTCCATGGGGGAGGTGCGCAGTAGACACACAAACCAGTCATTTTCGTGGGCACCAGACGTCCAAATCTTGGTGCCGTTAATAATCCATCCGTCAGTCGTTTGTTCGGCCTTGGTGCTCACCGAGGCCAAATCAGATCCGCTGTCAGGTTCACTCATCCCGATAGAAAATCCGAGTTCCCCCCGACAGATAGCAGGTAGAAACCTTTCCCTTTGTTCTTCTGTCCCGAATTTCAAAATCACATTACCGGTTTGGCGATCCGCGACCCAATGGTGTCCGACTGGGGCACCCCAGCGGAGCATCTCTTCGACCACGATGAATCGGTCGACAGCTGTTCTGTCCGATCCGCCCCATTCCTTGGGCAATGCCATGCCGACCCAGCCACGTTCAGCCATTTTGAGAGAAAACGCTTTGTCTTTATTTGCTGCCATGCCAAGGCATGGCTCGTGGGATCCAGGTGGTAGCTCTTCTTGAAGGAAATCTCGCACCTGTTGTTGGAGGCTGAGCTCTTCTTCTGTGAGTTCTGTTGGAGTGAAACGCATGTGAGTTGTTTTCTTTTACGCAAGCTAAGTGTGCGGCCCGAGCTGAGATGCTCGAGTAGCGGATGCTGTTTAAGACAGCGACACGTCGGGTGATGTATCGGTCGGTATGTGATGGTATTCGACGCGGCGCCCCAATGGTGAGGCAGGATCAAAGAGTGAATGACACAGCAAGACCCTTTGAAGGACATAACGACGTCGTGCGAAAAGAGTGGATTGACTTTAATGGTCATTTCAACGCGGGGTACTACCTCGTTTGTTTTGATGACGCCATCGAATCTTGGATGGACTTCATCGGAGTGGGGCGGTCACATCGAGATCAACATTCGGTAACTACCTTCTCAGCGCAGAATCACGTTACGTACCTTCGCGAAGTGCGCGAAGGGGCCAATTTGACGGTCACCACACAACTGCTCGGATTCGATCGCAAACGCATTCATGCGATGCAGGTGATGTGGAACGCCGACGAACGTTTCGTTTCGGCTACTTGCGAAGTGATGTCGCTGCACGTGTCAGAGGAGACTCGTCGAGTGTCAGAGATGCACGATGAGGTGTATGAGCGATTGCTAGAAGTGTGGGATAGCCATGGAAAGCTAAAGGCGCCACAACAAGTTGGTCAGGTGATGTCTATCCCGGGATGGCCCACTTCGTTGGGTTAACGCGCGCAGAATATAGACATGAGTCGGCGACTAGAAGGTAAACGAGCAGTTATTACAGGCGGTGGGCGAGGCATAGGAAGGGCCATAGCGCTGGCTTTTGTTGAAGAGGGAGCGAGTTGTGTGGTGACCAGCCGACAGCTCGAAGATCTCGAAGCGACCGCTGAACTGGCGCCGGCGGGTGCTATTGAACCCATAGCGTGTGACGTCTCTAATGATGCGTCCGTAGCGGCAATGTCGGAGTTAGTTCTGGATAAGTTCGGCGGTGTTGACATCGTCGTAAATAACGCAGGTGTTCACGCCGCGGGGAGTTTTCTAGAAATAGATGCCGCCACATATTCTCGTCTTTACGAGGTAAATGTTGTCGGCATAGTACGCATCAGCCAGGCATTCCTAACGGGAATGATTGAGCGAGGTCGTGGAAGCATCATCAACATGGCCTCGACAGCTGGCCTTTTTGAATCACCAGGGCAGGCCCCTTACAACGCTTCCAAACATGGGGCAGTGGGGCTAACGCGGTGTATGGCATTAGAACTCGCGTCGGCGGGCGTTACCTGCAACGCCATATGCCCGGGGTTTGTGAATACACCGATGCTTGATGGATTCGCGGACCTGGTCGGTGCTGAAGCCGAAGAATTGCGAAGGCGGCTGGCCCAGCGAACCCCCATGGGGCGAATCCTTGAACCGAACGAAATTGCAGACCTGGCTATCTATTTAGGAAGCGACGAATCATCTGGAATGACGGGACAAACTATGGCCATTAGTAATGGGATGCGAATGTCATGAGTGGTGACGCCGGCGACCTGATCCGAGCGGCGATTCGAGTCGGGAGGACCTGTCATGAAGATGGCTTGTTGCGGCTCGCTACGCGTTTTTGGACGGGAACTCTCTGGCTGACTTTTGATGCTCGCTCCGTGGTATTTCGGTTTGATTTAGGCAATCTCGTGGAAGTAGTTGAATGCCAAAATGATTTGAAGCATGACGAAGGGCATTTCGGATTCTCAGCTTCGGCTACTTCATGGCGGCAAGTGTTACTCGCTCGCGCTTCCTCAGACTCCAATGGTGGATCCACCGCATGGGTCAGCGACATCGTCAGGACCGGGCACAGGGGCACCTACTGGCAGTATCACCGAGCAGCAGGGCGCCTTTTCGACCTGCTAGGCGAGGAGCTAGATGCGCGTCGGAACTCTTGGACTGGAAGAAAATCTTTTTCTCGTTCTTCCTAAGTCGCAGGGTTCTAGGCTGGAGCAATGCCTCAGTATCGATCAACTACTTCTACTGGCGGTCGCAACATGGCCGGAGCACGCGCCCTAAGCGGCCTTGGGTAGCGATCGACGCTACCTGTGAATGGGTCAACATTTGAAAGTCTTGCCATACCGGCATTTCGTCGGCTTTGGATAGCTGGCTACCTGTACTTCCTGGCAATTTTCGCGCAGATGATTGCACGCGGCGCCTTGGCGAAAGACCTCGAAGGCAGCAATGCGGCTTTGGGGGCGGTCACACTGGCTTTCGGTCTTACAGGGTTGATTGCAACACCTTTCGGCGGAGTCGCAGCGGATCGTTTCCCTAAGCGTTCCATGTTGCTCATTTCGACGGGTCTGCTTCTCGTTTCCTCATTGTGGATTGCTGTCGCCGTGCAGTTCGGGTTCATCAGCTTCTGGATGCTTGTGACTGCGTCGGCAATCCAATCGGCGGGGTTCAGTTTCCTTTCGCCCGCCAGGATGGCCTTCACTGCTGAGCTTGTTGGACGAGATCGATTAGCAAATGGCGTCGTACTCACTCAAATATCCATGAATGTGAACCGCGTCGCCGGACCGGTACTTGCTGGAGTGTTCTTAAGCGTGCCAGTCCTCGGCATCGGAGGCATCTACTGGGTCGGCAGCGCGATCACTGCGATAGGAGGCCTCCTTTTCCTCAAGCTTCCTCCTGGTTTGCCTCGCCCTAACGCGACTCGCTCTTCGGCTACCCGTGACCTACTGGACGGCGTCCGTTACGGCTATACCCAGTGGCCGCTTCCGCTGCTGCTTGCTACGTCAACGCTTGCCCTTATCTTTGGATTTCCTTACGTCGTTTTTTTGCCGAGCGTGTCCGAAGACTTGTTTGGAGCTGGCGATACCGGCTTCGCTTGGCTTTCCACCATCGGAGCTGTAGGCGGGCTTGGCGCTTCGTTATTTATCGCTGGACGCTCCGAGGGTTCCGTCGCGTGGAAAATTCAAAACTTGTCGGTGATCGGATTTGGCGTAGGGGTAGCAGCTACGGGCATAGCTCCCACCTTCGCCATCGCGATGGTGGTCATGTTGTTGCTGGGAGCGGCATCGGCGGCGTTTCAGTCGATGAACGCGACACTGATCCTTGGGTCGAGCGAAGCTGCCTACCACGGTCGTATGCAGTCCTTATTGCAACTCGGATTCAACCTCTTTGGCATCGCCGCTCTACCTATTGGCATATGTGCCGACAAATTCGGACTCCGGGAAACACTTGTGGCGATGGGGGCCGTGGTGACTTTGGTCGGCGCGGCGTCGATCATGGTGCGCAATGCCAAAATCAACATCGATGGAGTGCAACATCAGAGTCGGGGGTAGTTTCCGAGTATGGAGATTTTTGGGGTCGTCAACGCTTCCCCTGATTCCTTAGCTGGCTTCTCAGTGGTTTCCGACCAAACAGAGGCCGAGGAGTACGGGGCTCATCTGCTTGCAGAAGGCGCCGACCACCTTGATGTTGGCGCACAAGCATCACATGGGAATGCGGCATTTGTGAGCGCCGACGAAGAGTGGCGGATTATCGAAGGCCCATTACAAGGACTTCTTTCGTCAGGGGTAGAGGTAGCAATTGACACTTGGCAAGTTGAAACAGCCCGTCGAGCGTTGGATGCGGGTGCCCATGTGCTTAATGCTGCAGATGCGTTGCAGTCCGACGAAATGATCGAATTAGCCGCAGAGCGCGAGGTCCAGGTGGTCTTACCGTTCATGATGGGCCCAGATCCCCGTCACCTCAAACACGTCCAAGGTGACCCCGTGCAAGTCATGGTCGATTGGTTCGACCTCCAGTTGGAGCGCGCTGCACGATGGGGGATCCGCGAACGGTTGATGCTTGATCCCGGGACAGGGTTTGCACCACCCCACTGGGAGTGGGAAGACCGTTTTCGGTATCAAAAAGCTATTTATAGTGGCCTGGATCGATTGCGAGTATTTGAATTACCGCTCTATGTGCCCATTGCGTGGAAGCAGACACCGGACAGACTCGAGTTGGTTGACTTAGTTTTGGCGCAGGAAGTCGAATATGTCAGAGCCCACATTCCGCGTCAGATACGTCAACGTCATGCTGCGGTACGCGGTGGAACGCCACTACCTACTTCGGATTTGTGGCCAGGGTACGAGTAACGACTAGTTGGGGAGTGCCTCAAGACGGGCTCGTACATGTTTGTGGTGAGGCGTCAAAGCAAGCCAGTCCCGGTCTTCGATATCAGTCAGTTCGTTGACAGCCACACCATGAATATGATGCTCACCTGTTTCATCTGGGTACTCCATGCCGAATCCGTGCGGAAGGCTTACCTGGCCTTCCATCATCGTCTCGGAGATGTCGATGGGAGCCTCGGCTTCGCCGCGTTTCGTGATGATACGGACTCTTTGGCCCTCGCTAACTCCCACTCGGCTGGCATCAGCAGGATGGATCCGTAAAGCACCATCTTTGTCTTTCTTGCGCCAGGAGGGATCTCTGATGACATCGTTGACAGTTGACGAGCGATGTTCACCGGCCGTCAGAACAAACGGGTAAGCATCCGACGGAGACGCGGGTTCCTCTTGGGCCAGACTTCGCAGTTCTTCGACCAGTTCGGGGATGTGAATATGAATTTTCCCATCCGGAGTTTTAATCCGATCAAAACTAGATGCGTAATCGCTGGTGCTGAAGACCATGCCAGATTTAGCTTCCAGCAATGAATCAAAGAGGTTGTTTGCAAGTTCCAGACCATCGCCTTTCAGTCCTGCCGCACGAAGCGAATCTGGGAATCGCATAGATGCTTGGATCGCCGAGCCGAACATCACCGCGGCCGGCCCCATCTGTCCAAGGCTCTGCCCAAGGCTTCGATACAACGCCGTTGGAAGCTTTGAACCCAAGTCAGGATTGTCTGTTGATAAGCGCGTAAAGGTTTCGATGAACTCCTCGCGACTTTTCGCTGCAGCCTGAGCGAGCTCTTCCACTCCGTCAGGTGCGCCTCCCATAGCCTCAACTAAACGCGAATGGATCTCCGCTTCGGGCAGAGTGTCTCCCAAAGGCTCAAAAATGGGTTGACGAATATGAAAATAATTTGAAGGCATTTCACCAGCGAAAAAAGTTGCCTCGGGCTTTTCGTACTGAGAACAAGCAGGAAGGACGTAGTGAGCCTGACGTGCAGTTTCGGTCATAGCCACGTCAATCACCACCAAACAGTCAAGCTTTTGAAATGCTTCACGAAAGCGTTTGGAGTCAGGTAACGAGTGCGCTGGATTGGCGGACTCGACGATCATCCCCCGGAAACGATCGGGATGGTCTGTATCAATGGCGTCAGGAATTGCTGCACACGCCACCATGCCGCACAAGAGCGGAGTTCCGGTTACTGGTTCTACCGCCCCGTCGGGACTATGTCCGCAGATAGGTGCCAGCCGTACCGGAATGTTCATGCCTCCCTCGATACCGAAATTTCCCGTGAGTAGGAATAACAGGCGCTGCAACCAGCTGTTCAACGTCGAATGCGGGGCCATTTCTATTCCGAGATCCTCTTCCGTCGCCATTGAACGAGCGTTGGCCATCGTTCTCGCCGCTGATCGAAGATCCTCTCCTGAGATACCACATTTTCGCGCGTACTCTGTGATGTTTATTTCCTCAAGCAAAGGGCGAAGTTCATCCCAGCCGACGCACTGTTCCTCAAGGAATCGACCGTCGATCAGAGTTTCTTCAACCATGATTCCCAAAATCGCCGCGAGAGCCCAAGCGTCGGTGCCGGGCCTTACACGGAGATGATGATCTGAGATATTGGCGGTTTCAGAAATCCGAGGATCAAACACCACTAGATGACGGTTTTCGTCGTTCTTGATTGCGTTGAGAACATTGCGAGCCTCTGGGAATCCATGGCTGTGCCATGGGTTCTTGCCGACGAAGACCGCGCAATCGGTGTGATGAAAATCAGGAGTAGCTCCGATGTCTTGGCGACCGAAGAACTTCCCCTGCACCCAGTACATCCCCGTCTTCTCTTGAGCTAAAGCGTTGCTTCTGTACCGGACTCCTAAGGTCTGTAAAACACTGCGGGCGTAAGCACCGGGAAAGTGATTGCCCTGTCCGCCACCGCCGTAATACATGATTTTGTCACCACCGTAGGTGTCGCGGATTCCGACCAGTTGATCAGCGACCTCTTTAATTGCCTGATCCCAGCTGATTTTGGCAAACGTTCCATCTTTCATTCGCTTCATCGGCGAGGTGAGCCGGTCGCGACCGTTCTGATAGTGGTTGACCCGCAAACCCTTCTCGCAGGTGTACCCCCTGCTTGCCGGATGGTCCTTGTCGCCGCGAACGCGAATGATTTCACGACCGTCAATACGAACCTCGATACCGCAGTTGTCAGAACACAGAATGCAAGCCGTTTTGTGCCATTCCTTCGTCGGGTCAACTTCGGCGTCAATCTTGTCCACTGCTTGCTGATCGCTAATCTGCTGCATCTAGTCCCGTCCCTCCGGCACAAGCCATGCTAGATCGATCCAATGTGACAAGTCGATCCTCTGTCAGTCGTAAGCCCCGCCGCCTCAGAGATGGCTAACGTGCAACCGTGAGCGATAACGCACGAAATTACATAAAAGCCCTATATGGCTTCGATGCGGTGGTGCGGCGAGTTGATCAAAGCCGGTGGGGCGCAGCGTCGCCATGCGAGGGTTGGTCAGCGCTTGATGTAGTTGCCCACAACATTGGAATGTGCACCATGATCGCTGGAATAGCAAGAGGTGTACCCGCCGACAGCGCTGGGCACCCCGTTGTTGGTGATCCACAATCTGACTGGGTTGATGCCCGTGACGATGTCCTCGAAGCTCTCGATCAGCAAGGCGCACTTCAACGCGAGGTTGGAACCCCCTGGGGTCATTTAGCTGTTGACCGTTTTGTGGGCCTTGTTGTTGTCGACCCATTGCTTCACACATTTGATTTGGCGAAAGCTTCTGGCCAGGTGGCGCACCTCGACGAAGACTTGGCTGAAGCCGGATATATCCAACTCAAAAAAGCTGGGGACATGATTCGAGGCGAACGATTCGGGCCAGAGGTTCCGATCGACTCTGATGCTTCGGTCGGAATCCGTGATTTGGGGGAGGACCGATATGCGCGTTCGAGTCGATACTGAAAAATGTCAGGGACATAATCGCTGCTTCTCACTGGCAGCCGAGTTGTTTGACGTAGACGACTACGGCTATGCCACAGAAATCGGCGACGGTGACGTCCCGAGCGGACTGGAAGATAAGGCTCGGTTGGCGGCTGCTAACTGTCCCGAATTTGCCATTTCCATTGAAGAATGAGACCTCGATTGCCGCAGGCCACTGTGCCACTGTCGTAAGGCGCAGATTTCTGTGGACTCTCGGAGCCCCGACGAATTCTGATGTTAGGCGGACGCTTAGCGGCGCAAGTCGCTAACTGATTGACCTGCGCCCCATTGGTTTTTTTCCAAAGCCAACATTATGTCTACGAGGTTTTCGTCCCTAATTCTTTCGAGTTCAGCAATGGTGTGATGTCCTGATTGATTATCAGATTGCTCACTGATCAGTAGCGTCAACGCTTCTGTCAACTCTGGGGTGTCGGTGAGTCTGGACCACGGCCACGAAAGAGTGGGACCGAACTGACTTATGAAGTGAGCCATTCCAGATTCGCCTCCCGCGATTCGGTAATTCTCAAACAATCCCATTTGTGCCCAACGCAATCCGAAGCCAAAGCGAATGACATCATCGATTTCTTGAGTTGTGGCGACGCCGTCGTTTATTAGCCAAAGAGCTTCTCTCCAAACTGCCTCAAGAAGACGATCAGCGATAAATGCGTCGATCTCGACGCGAACATGGAGCGGGCGCATCCCGGCTGCGCCATACACCGCCATTGCGCGCGAAATTGTGTCGGAGGAAGTCAACTCGCCTCCGACCACTTCAACCATGGGAAGCAAATAGACGGGGTTAAATGGGTGTCCCACAACGAGTCGTTCCGGGCACTCCATGTCTTGTTGGAGCAAACTGGGCTTCAGCCCAGAGGTCGAAGAAGCGATCAAAGTTTTTAATTCGGCAGATCCCTCGATTTGTTTCAGTGTGGCTTTTTTGAGATCAAGGTTCTCGGGAACACTTTCTTGTATGACATCCGCCCCCGAGACGGCTGCTTCAATCGACTCGCAGAAATCCAATTTGCCCTCGGTCTCCGGCGCGGTCCCCATTCGCTTCCAGGCAGTTCGAGCGTTGTCGAGGACTTGAGAAACAATCCTCGGAGCATTAACTGATGGGTCGCTCACTGCAACATCCACACCGCGAAGGAGCCAACGTGCAGCCCAAGCGGCACCGATGACTCCGGCTCCTACGATCGCTACGCGTTTGGGCGACTCAATATCTGCAGTCATGGAATGTGTGCAGTGAGTTGCAACATCTCGCGAACTCGTCCCGGTCCGATGACCTCAAAGTTCATGGACTCGAGAATTTGCTTTGCACGTGCCGTGAGATTTTCATTTGTCGCGAGATTTCCTCGATCTATATACAAGTTGTCTTCCAGACCAACCCGCGCATTCCCTCCGGCGACAGCCGCTAGAGCAACGTACGGCAACTGGTCCCTTCCAAGTGAAAACGCTGAAAACGTCCATTCGTCTGGAACGTTGTTCACCATCGCCATAAATGTGTTGAGGTCATTTGGGGCTCCCCACTTAACGCCCATACATAGCTGCACCATGACAGGAGAGTCGATCAAACCTTGATCTACGAGTGATTTAGCCTCCCATAGTTGCCCCGTATCGAAGATTTCGATCTCAGGTCGAACATCGAGTTGTTGTATCTGGCGTGCCATCTCGGCGAGCGTGTCGTGAGTGTTTGTCGCAACGTAGTTTCCTTCCCCAAAGTTCATGGTCCCGCAATCGAGGGTGCAGATTTCCGGTCGCAAAAGGCGAACATGATCGAGCCTTTCCGTGGCACCAACCAGATCAGTTTGCTGAGAATCGAGCGGAAGCGGGTTCTCCACTGAGTCAATCACTAGATCGCCACCCATACCCGCCGTCAAATTGATTATGACGTCAGTTGACGACGCTCTGACTCGCTCGACTACCTCCTGGTAATAGGCGACCTGGCGGTCGGGATCTCCCGTTATGGGATCCCGTACATGAATGTGGGCGATAGCCGCGCCCGCCTGGGCCGCGGCGATCACATCCAGTGCGATCGCCTCGGGGGTGAAAGGAACTTGGTCGGATTTCCCGACGGTGTCGCCCGCGCCGGTGACTGCGCAGGTGATGAACACTTCACTCATCCTTGTCCTCCATAATGTTGCTCAATCCTAGGATTGTTCCTGTGAGGTGATCGCTCGCGCCAGAACTCTCATCCTCGAATAGACCTCGTCGGCATCAAGGTAAGTGCCCCTCAACTGGCGAGTGCCTTCGCTGCTATCGAATGATTCTCTACCGTGCATGATTCGGCGGTTATCGAAAGCAATTAGGTCCCCGGGTTCTAACTCATACCGAATCTGAAACTCGGCGCTGTTAGCAATTTCTCCCAGTCGCTGCAGTGAGCGATAGGAGTTTCCGATTTCGTGCTGACTCATGGCCGGGAAGCCGCGCACGGGGTGAAAGGCCCGAAATGTCCACGGAATTCGACCGTCGCCCTTGTCAACGACCGGACCAGTCCATCGATGATCGTGGTTAGCGTCGCGGTTGGAGAATGTCCACTCAAGAGTGGTCAAGCAACGGAATACATCCGGTTCTTTAGCTTGGAGATAGTTGATGACGGCGAGGCCGTCGGTCATCGTTGACTGACCGCCGCTCACGGTGTTCTCAAGACAATGGAGAAGTTGAAATCCGGGTGGAGTTTCCCTTGAAGGCAAGTCGCTGTGGGCCGGCAGTCTTGCATTCGTGTTCGCCGTCGAGTTTGGATCAAGATCCACGCTGACGTGCCAGGTCACACCAAAGTTGGAATCGCGTAATGCCCCGATACGGCTCCCCACGAGGCCCACAACTTGGCTCTCGAGCGGCAAGCAAGTCAGTCTCGCTAACCCTGTTTCCAAAAGATCATGCAACCAAGCAGCCATGGCGTCATCGTCTTCAAGGACTGACGGTCCATCATGGGTAGGTGGTATTTGCAAATCATGGGCAGTCCAAGGTTTGGGTGTAGGTAACAAAGAGAAGGGATGGTGCAGGCCGTCAGCGACATGTCGTAGCCATCCTGGATGAAAGCTTGCCTGTCGGGCTTCAGGAGTGAACTCGACCACTAACGCGCCGGCATCAAGAAACGCGTCCCTGATCCTGGTGGAGATATCCAAATCTTGTACATCAAGATCGTTTTCTTTTGATCGCGGATCAATGCCCCCAGGGCCTGGACAATTTTCGCGGAGCCACAAAGGGTGACATTCGAGTTGTTGACCATCAGGCCACGCTACGAGAACGCCCCCTTGGGGGGTTCTCGTGACAGACTCAATCGCTACCCATGGATAACGGTAATAATCGGGCGTGGGTAGGTCGGTCATCTCAAGGCGATTTGCGTCGTTGGCGCGTACGGAGCGGGGCATGTTGTCTGCATCGGTCAAAGTCGCAGCTTTCAACTCACGGCTAGTGCTTCTATTGAGGAAATCGTAGTCAATGCGAAAGGGTATTTAGATCAACCATCCCAAGTGACGAGAAGCTTCGGATCTTCTAGGTTTGCGGTGATGCCGAAACGCGATGTCTACACCCATGGCCATCAGCCAGCTGTTGTGAATCAGCACGCTCGACGAACTGCCGAGCGTTGCGCGGCCTTCGCCCGAGATGTGATTTCCGACAACTCTCTGATGTTGGATGTTGGATGCGGTCCCGCTTCAATCACCGTTGGGTTGGCTAAATGGGTACCGAAGGGTTCGGTAACTGCAATTGAACTCGGCGGCGCCATTCTTGATACGGCCCGCGTAACTATTACCGAGTCAGGACTCGGCAACGTGAAAGTTGAAGAAGGCTCGGTATATGAGTTGCCTTACGAAGATGGCGTATTCGACGTCACATACGCACACCAGGTCCTTCAGCATTTGACTGACCCGGTGTTGGCACTTCGAGAAATGGCTCGAGTAACACGCTCTGGAGGTCATGTGGCTGTGCGCGATGCTGACTATTACACAATGTCTTCTAGCCCTGAGTCAGAGGCAATTGAAAAGTGGAGGAAGATTTATCGGCAGGTGGCGAGATATAACGGCGCCGACCCGGACGCCGGCCGACATTTGCTGAGTTGGTGTCATAAGGCCGGACTTCAAGATGTTCAGATCTCAACGTCTGCTTGGTCCTATTGGACCAAAGATGATCGTGAGAATTGGGGTTTCTCGTGGGCCGAAAGGTGTCTTACCACCAGCTTCGCCGAGCAGGCCGTGGAATATGGCTATGCAACAAGGGCAGAACTTGAAGAGATAGCGGAAGGTTGGCGCGCGTGGGCAAAGAATCCGAGCGGGTATTTTCACTTCATCAATGGTGAAGCGCTCGCCCAGGTGAAGTAAACAAGCGTCACACCATTGGTTGTGGGGGGATCATGGACACGCTGATGCCAGATAATTTTCCAGGGCTTGTCAAACGAGCGGCGGTTGAGTTCGCTGCAACAGAAGCCATATCTGACGGCGACTTCAGCTGCGATTTTGCCGAGATGGGGCGACGCATCAACGAGTGCGCAGCGGCGCTTGTGGCGTCAGGGATAGAGCCGGGTGATGCAGTGGGGGTATGGGCACCGAACTCATGGGAGTGGGTTGTCGCAGGAATGTCAGTTTTTGAGGCTGGAGCCGTTTTGGTGCCAGTTAATACCAGGTTCAAAGGACGCGAGGCTGCCTACATCTTGGAGAAAGCGAAAGTGAAGTTGCTCTTCACAGTTGTGGGTTTCTTAGGCAACGACTACGTCAGTGATTTGCGAGATTCTGGCGTGGAGGTCGATGGTTTAGACGAGATCGTTGTTTTACGAGGAGATACGCCGCCCGGCACCGTGTCATTTGGAGATTTCTTGCAGCGAAATACGGGTGACGAACCTGAAGAGCTAGACCGACGGAGGTCCCAAATCACCGGCTCTGATCTCGGTTTGGTCATGTTCACGTCAGGCACGACCGGCTTACCCAAGGGAGTGATGGTGGAACATGCACCGATCATTCGCAGTTTTGGCCACACAGCTCGGGAACTCGGCATGAGAACCGGTGACCGCATGCTTGTGATTAATCCGTTCTTTCATGCTTTTGGGTTCAACGGAGCGATTGTTCCCTGCTTTATGCACGGAGCGACGATCCTTCCACACCCAATATTTGACGTTCCCCGAGTGCTACAACGCATTCAGGACGAACGTGTAACGGTGTTCCCAGGCCCCCCTGCCTTATTCCAGGGTTTGCTTAACCATCCTGAAATGGATCAGTACGACACCTCTAGCCTTCGCGCCGCCATGACCGGAGCGGCAAGCATCCCAGTAGAAACTGTCGTCGACATGAGGCAACGACTTGGCTTCGAGACAGTGATTACTGCCTACGGAATGACCGAGACTCATGGTTTGGTGACAGCCTGCGCCGCAGATGACCCGCCAGACGTTGTGGCCAGCACTAGTGGCAAGGCGCTGCCTGGTATGGAGATGAAACTGGTGGATGACGCAGGAATAGAAGTACTTCTAGGAGAGCCGGGCGAACTACTAGTTAGGGGTTACGGAGTGATGCGGGGTTATCTAGATGACCCTGAACAGACTGCCGAAACTATCGATGATGATGGGTGGATGCGGACCGGTGACATCTGCGTAATGAACGAAGACGGGTACATCGATATCACCGATCGAAAAAAAGACATGTTCATCAATGGCGGATTCAACGCATACCCAGCTGAGATTGAGCGAATCATGCTTGAACACCCCCGAATCGGTCAGGTCGCCGTCATCGGCATACCCGACGAGCGGCTAGGCGAAGTCGGAGCCGCGTTCGTTGTTCCAACTCCACTAGGCCCACCTGATTCAGCAGAGGTAGTTGAATGGTGTCGTGAACAAATGGCGAATTATAAGGTGCCTCGACATTGCTGGATCGTAGAAGAATTGCCGCTTAATCCATCCAACAAAGTGCTCAAGACTGAGCTTCGCGAAAGAGCAGCAGAACTCCTCAGTTGAATCGGCGAAGTAGACAGTCGGGGAGGTGGCCTCAACTTGGCTGCCCGCCTCAATCCAGAAAGTCTGAATTCTCTGCCAAGATTTTGTCGTAGATCGGTTGATAGCTATACCAACCTGCAACGTGGCCGCCTACCTGTTCAGCAGTGTGGCGAGCCACGTCTTCACGAATAGGGATCGGTGTTCCCGCTGCTTCGGCCAATAACTGACTCTGGCACGTTCGTTCCATGGTGATAAACCACCAAGCCGCTTCGTCAACACTATGTCCCACCGTTAAAAGGCCGTGGTTTTGCAGGATCACGGCCTTGTTGTCACCCAACGCATCACCAATGCGATCACCTTCGTCCGTGTTGAGAACTACCCCTGTGAAGTCGTTAAAGAGAGAGTGGCTCTCAAAAAAAGCACAAGAATCTTGCGTTAAGGGGTCAAGTAGACGCCCGAGACTCGACCAGGTCTTGCCGTAAAGAGAGTGCGTGTGGGCGGCTGCAATGACATCAGGTCGCGCCTTATGCACGCGGCTGTGAATAGCAAATGCTGCTTGGTTCAACGGGTACTTTCCCTCGACGATGTTTCCTTCGTGATCAACCAGTAGTAGATCCGATGCTTTGATATGTCCGAAAGGAACCCCAAAAGGGTTGACCCAAAAGTGATCAAGCAACTCCGGGTCGCGTGCAGTTACGTGACCCGCCAAACCTTCTTCGAACCCGAACTTGGCGAAAACTCGAAACACCGAAGCTAAGCGTTCTTTACGGTGTTGACGCTCCTGTTCAACTGAATCGAAGGTGGGAGCTGCCGGGAGCATCTGCTCAATCGTGTGAATGGGTTCGGCGGTATCTGTCATGCGTTCAAGCTTAGAACTCTGGCACGCGATGTGCCCAAGCTCTGAGTTCCTAGACACAAGGCTGACTATCGTGACGACTGGAGAACCTTGACCGCAATGGGGGAGTCGGTGACCGAAGTTGGTGCCTACACAGGGATTCGAGTGCTGGAGATGGTGGAGGGAATCGCTGGTCCTTACGCCACCAGATTTTTCGCGGACCAAGGCTCCGATGTAATCAAAGTTGAACACCAACGAGGCGATTACTACAGGAAAGACCCTGGGTTTCAAGCCATCAACCGAAATAAACGGTCCGTTATCGTGGACGATGACAGGGATCTGGTAGCTACTGCTGATGTCGTGGTCGTCCCAAACCAATCTGAAGCAAACCGAATTCGTGGCCTGGCCCCAGGGTCCGTCATTGTTTCCTTTCCCACTTGGGGATCGCAGGGGCCGATGGCCAACCGACGGGGTTCAGCTGCGCAAGTCGCCGCTATGACGGGGATCGCATGGAATCAAGTGAGTTGGTCTGAAGGTCCTGTCCATGTTGTTCTCCCGCTGGCTTCCTATGGAGCTGGAATGCTCGGAGCTTTAGCTATAGCTGCAGGCCTATATGCACGCGAGGCTCACGGGTTCGCACCAACATACGAAGTTTCCGACGTTGCAGGTGCAGGAGCGATGCAGGTAGGTGATTTTTGGTCCCCAGAAACAACTCAAGAACGAGATGGATCTAGTCCTCTCGGCCCCGCGGGAAGAGCACCTGCGTACCGCCCTTTTCGCGCAGGGGACGATCGCTGGTTCTTTGTTGCATGCGGTACTCGACGCTTCTATGAGTCACTGTTAAACGCGCTGGATCGCGTCGATCTATTAGAAGATCCGGACCTCAGCAATCCACCTTGGGGTCTCATCGAACCGGACCCATTGGCCAAAATTACGCCTATCTTTGAAAACCTTTTCTCGAAACGGAGCCGAGAAGAGTGGATAGAACTTCTGCGTGCACATGACGTCCCGTGCCAGCCCATCCAGACGAGGGCAGAATTTTTGGCGTCTGACTTGGCGCGATCTAACGAACTCATGGCGACCGTCCAGCATCCTGAACTGGGTTCCCTGTCAATGCCCACGCAGCCTTTGATCTTGGATGCCTGTCCATCTGAGTTGATACGTGTAGCGCCAAAGGTTGGTGAACACACTCGCCAAGTACTTGCCGAAGTTCACGTGCCCGCTAGTGGGTCGGGTCAAGGGGGACCGCCACTCGCCGGGACTCGCGCAATCGACTTGGCTTCGTTCATTGCTGGTCCCGTTATCACTCGCCACTTAGCGATGTTGGGTTCCGACGTCATCAAGGTTGAACCCGCTGACGGTGATCCGTTTCGCACCTTTAGCCCGATGTTTAATGGTTGGAATCAAGGTAAACGAGCGGTAACGCTTGACCTAAAAACCCACACCGACCGCGAGTTTCTTTATCGAATGGTGTGCGACTCAGACGTGGTTGTAGAGAACTTCCGTCCTGGCGTTGCGGAACGATTGGGCTGTTCTAGTGCTGAACTTCGACAAATTCGGCCAGACGTGGTGTTAGTGAAAAGCCCTGGCTATGGCGCTGACCAATCGCGAGCTAGTCAACCGGCATTCGACCCCCTGTTGCAGGCCCTTGGCGGCATGATGGCAGCACAGGGCGGAGATGACGAACCCGTCTTTTTGACTGTTCCCGTTCACGACGCAGCGACTCCCATTATTGCTGCGTTTGGCGTTGTGACCGCGATGTATCACCGGTTGCGAACGGGGCAAACCCAGACCGTTCACACTTCACTCGTCCAAACCACCGCTGCTGCTCAGGTGGCAGAGTTCGTGGATTATGAGGCCCGACCAGAGGTCAGACAAGGCGGCTTTGATCACCAAGGCCCCGACCCAGACAATTGTTTTATCCAGCAGGATGGCGCATGGGTTTGGTCTGAGCCGCTCGGTCAAGTACCAGTCGAAACAAAGGGCTTCGTTGGTAGCGAGGTCGCCTTAGCGAACGACTTAGTCTGCGAGCACCTTGAATCACCAGGATGGGGACCACTGAACCAAGTTGGACAGCTAATCAAGGGTGCGGGTCCGCACCCAGAGCGCGCTCCGCATTTCAACGAACATGAGGCCGAGTTACGTTTGGAATTTGACTAGAAACTTTGTACTAGCGCAACTCTTATTCCACGTGCGTCACTTTTGGGGCCGGAGCATTGGCAACATCTACCCAACCCGAAAGCAAACCTGCGGTGTACCCACCATCTACAACGAGATGGTGGCCGTTGACCCAACGAGATTCACCAACGGCGAGCCACTCGATGGCTTCGGCGATCTCATCGGGACTCGCAGCGCGCCCTGAGTGAGCGAGAAGCCAGTCGATTCGCTCGTCGCCAATTTGCTCACGAAAGGTTGGTAGCAGTGGTGTGTCGACGGGTCCAGGGCTCACCACATTGCACCGGATACCAGTTCCTAAAAGTTCTCCGGCTTGGAGCATGCTCCAAACAATGACCGCTTCTTTAGAAAACGTGTACGGGTCAACGCCAACAGATTTACTTCGATCACACCACCACTCTCGAGCTTGATCGTCGTCTAGCCCTAGAAGAAATTGGTGAACGTCTAACCGCTGCTGCCAGGCATTACCGGAGATCGAACCAATGTTTACGATGCTCGCGCCGGCGGAAAAACGAGATGAGAAAGCGCGGCTGAGGGAACGCACCGCAAGAAGATTTACCTCCAAGACTGTCGAAGCAGGTTGAGTACCGGGCACCCCGGCTACGTTGATCAAAGAAGCGAAAGTGGTTGCATCAAACTGATCGTCCAAATCTCGGATCAGGTTTTCAATGGCGTCAGAGTCACTGAGATCGCAACCGAAATGCGCAACGACATCGACGCCCTCGGGCGCGTTGTTTTGATCAACACTGATAACTGCGATGCCTTTTTCCGTTAAACGACCGCAAACAGCGTGGCCAATACCGGACGAAGAGCCTGTGACAATGGCNNNGGCGCCGTTGGTGTTGCATTGGGCATCTGGTTTCCTCCGGCGTAGCATCGTGTTATCACTAGTAAAGAAGCCAATATGGTTGACCCTGACTATCTAAAATTCGACACGCTTTCGCTTCATGCTGGGCAAGAACCAGACCCAGTTACTGGCGCTCGCGCTGTGCCCATCTATCAGACCACTTCCTACAGCTTTGTTGATACCGAACAAGCCGCAGGGTTGTTCAATCTTGAACAACCTGGGCATATCTACAGTCGAATCTCAAACCCGACTGTGGCTGTGCTTGAAGAGCGAATAGCTGCATTAGAAGGCGGGGTCGGCGCGGTCTGTACTGCTAGCGGGATGGCGGCGTTTCACTTAGCGGCCGCGACGATTATGAGCGCAGGTAACCACGTTGTGGCTAGCCGCAACATTTACGGCGGTACGCACAATATGTTGAACCTGACAATGCCCAGGTTTGGCATTACAACGACCTTTGTTGATCCGCGAGATCCTGACGCTTGGCGGGCCGCTATCACTTCAGATACCCGGGTCTTATTTGCGGAAACCCTAGGTAATCCGGGGATCGAGGTTCTTGACGTTCCCTTGGTTGCCGAAATCGCTCATGAACATGGTCTTCCCTTGATGGTTGACGCGACATTCACGACGCCCTACCTAATGAAACCCATTGACCTGGGCGCTGACATCGTTATGCATTCGGTTACCAAGTTCATGGGCGGTCATGGCATTGCGCTAGGCGGCGTGATTGTCGATGGCGGAAGATTCGACTGGGCAGCCAATGAAAAGTTCCCCACCCTTTCCCAACCATATGACGGCTATCACGGCATCACCTTTGCAGAAGAATATGGTCACCAAGCCCTTTCCATGCGCGCCAGAGCCGAAGGGCTTCGCGACTTCGGTGCAGCAATGAGTCCGACCAACGCATTCCATCTCCTACAAGGGATCGAGACACTGCCGCTACGGATGAAACGCCACGTCGAGAACGCAATTTCAGTGATTGACTTTCTCGAAACAAATGATGCTGTTGCTTGGGTTAGTCACCCCTCCGTAACGACTCACCCAGACCATGATCTGGCGCAACGACTGCTTCCCAAAGGAGCCGGAGCCATTCTGTCCTTTGGTGTCGTCGGGGGACGAGAGGCCGGCCGTCGGTTTATCGAAAACGTCCAACTTGCGTCGCATCTAGCCAATGTCGGCGATGCTAAGACTCTCGTTCTTCATCCAGCCTCAACGACACATCAACAACTCAGTGCAGAAGATCTGACAGCGGCAGGAGTCGGAGAGGACCTGATTCGGTTGTCGGTAGGCCTTGAGGACCCTGAAGACATCATCGCGGACTTGAGCCGAGCCCTTCGGGCTTCCCAAAAGGGATAGGTGCTATGAACTTTGAATGTAGAGGCGAAGTCGTTAATTATGCGACAGGCGGAGTTGCGATTGATCGCGAACTCCCCTTAGTCGTGTTGTTACACGGCGCCGGTATGGATCGAACAGTATGGAGTCAACAGACCCGATATCTGGCTCACCATGGTTTCGCCGTCATGGCCGTAGACTTTCCAGGTCACGGCGAATCGGGCGGCATGCCGCTTTCTTCTGTGAAGGAAATGGCAGATTGGGTATCTGAATTCATCGCAGAAGTCGACATGGGACCGGCTTGTCTCATCGGCCATTCGATGGGAAGTTTGGTTTCCCTGGAAGCCGCTGCTCACCATCCCGAGTCTGTAGAACGACTGGTCCTGCTAGGAACCGCTCCTGCGATGCCGGTGCACCCGGACCTACTTGGTGCCGCAGAGCGAAATGAAGTCTTGGCCCCACAATTGATGACAAGTTGGGCCCATGGAACTAGAGCGCACATAGCGGGAAATCCAACCCCAGGTCTCTGGATGCGCAGTGGATGCCAAGCGCTGCTGGAAAGAGCCAAGGACGGCGTAATCTTCAACGACCTCAGGGCCTGCGACGCCTATGAAGCGGGCGATGTCGCTGCGATGATTACGTGCACAACAACAGTTGTAGTCGGTAGCGAAGACAAAATGACTCCACCGCGAGCTACTGCACATCTGGTCGCCGGATTATCTGACGTAGACCTCAAACACCTAGACGGTGTTGGTCACATGATGATGATTGAAGTCCCTGATCGCATACGAGAAATACTTTTATCTGCCCTGCGATAACTCGAGGCGACAAACAGGGCTGATCAGTGTCATGATTCAGCAACCTTCATCCGAGTAGGAGGACCCATGGCAGTGGACCATTTCCCGGTCGAGGCTTCGCACATTTTGATGTTCGCTAGAGCGATCGGAGACACGAACCCGATTTATCATGATGAGTCGCATGCAGCCGGAACCGAGGTGGGGTCAATAATTGCCCCACCGACATTCGCTCAAGCGAGTGCCCAATTTGACCCTGATTATTTCCTTCGCCCCAAAGCGGGACAGAAATGGTTCGGTAGCGGTGGCACAGCTTCTGGAATCATCGGAGGCGAGAAAAAAGAGGCATCGAACTCCGAAGGTGAGGAAAAGGAATCCGGCTCCGCAGCCGGAGGGCTTCATGCCGAACAACACTTCACCTACCACAGGCACCTAAAGCCCGGTGATGTTCTCACAGCAGAAACGAAACCAGGCGAGAGCTGGGAGAAAGAATCCAAACGGGCGGGCGTTCTGAAATTCAGTGAAAGCATCACCGAGTACAGAGATCAGAGCGGCAAGTTAGTAGTCACCGCCCGAGGCGTCGGTGTGGTGACCGAAAAAGTGATCGAACAGTAGGGGACAGACAAATGTCACTAAATGCAAGCGAAATCAAAGTCGGCGATTCCTACTCGGAACTGATCGTTGAAGACCTCACCCGTACTCAGATTGTTCAATACGCAGGAGCCTCCGGTGATTACAACCCCGTTCACAGCGATGAGAAATTCGTAACCGAGGTAGCCGGATACCCAACGGTTTTTGCCCATGGCATGCTCACAATGGGCATGACAGGGCGGATGATCACGAACTACGTGGGAGACGGCCGATTGACTTACTACGGGGTGCGTTTCGTGAATCAGGTATGGCCGGGCGACACGTTGACAGCCAGAGCAGAAATAGCAGGTATTCGAGAAGAAGACGGTGAAACTCTCGTTGACTTGACCATTTCGACCACCAACCAAGATGAGAACTTCGTCTTAACGGGTAACGCCACTGCTCGAACTAGCTAAACGAGGCTTTGAGAGTGTTGGAGCTGCGGTTCACGTAACTTCCCAACAGTGCATAGCCTTGAGGACGGCCTAAGTGTCGTAGACGCGAACGCCTGAAAATAATCAAAGTCGTGGCTTTGGGAATTTTAAAGGCTATTCCTTGCGAGAGTCAACCTTTTGCGCGTCCTGCGTAGCCAAACAATTTTCCGGCTACCTTCCGTATCTGTATTTCCTCAGCGCCTTCGGTTATGCGATAACGCCGGTGGTGTCTATAGATGTGTTCGAAGGGCATGCTTCGGCCATATCCGACTCCTCCACAACTCTGCATGGCCCGATCAGCGGCGTCGCAGCAGAATCTGTTTCCCCTGTAGTTACACATGGCCACACGATCGGTTATCTCCATGTGGTCTGTGCCTTGGTCCATTTCCCAAGCGGTTTTCCATATGAGGGCCCTGATCATTTCCGCTTCGGTATACAACTCGGCCAGGGGAAATTGGATTGCTTGGTTTTGAGATAACGGCTTTCCGAAGGTTGTTCTACCGTTCACGTAGTCCACGGCTACGTCAATGCAATGGAGACCCGCGCCGACTGAAGATGCGGCTTGTCGGATTCGGTTCTCGTGAACGAAAAGCTGGGCGGTTTGCAGGCCTCGGGCTTCGTCTCCGAGAATGTCGCCGTTGTGAACTCGCACGTCGGTCAAGCGAACATGAGCATGGTCTGTTGGCATGTTGAAGGTCCACATGAACTCTTCGACTTTGAACCCAGGCGACTCCACCGGGACAATGAAACAGGTGATCCCATGGCCCTCTCCAGGATTCCCCGAAGTCCGGGCAAAGATATAATCGTGTGTCGCGTGGTGGAGTCCGGTATTCCAGTATTTCTCGCCGTTTATGACCCACTCGTCGCCGTCGCGAACAGCGGTCGTTTCCATCCAAGTCGCATCAGAGCCATGAAGCGGTTCCGTTAGCCCAAACCCAATACGGGCTGTTCCCTCGAGGATCTTTGGTATCCACTTTTGTTGTTGGTCCTCTGAACCAAATTTTTCCATCATCAACACCGTGGGAAAATTTCCGATGATCGAATTCTCATTTTGTAAGTCGTTATGGAGGCCGAGTCCTTTACGAGCCAAATGTTCCCGCACGATGGCCATCCCCAAATTGGTGCCATCTTTCCCACCGAAACGTTTCGGGAGATGCCATCGCAGGAAACCTGCCGCATCGGCTTCCGTTCGCATTCTTCCCAGAAGCTGTTCCCACTCTGCGTTAGGTAGACCATCCCGGTCCCAGTCGGTACGGGAGTCTTCGCGGCGGTGATCGAAGAATCGAATGTTGTCGTTTTCATTTTCTATCGGCTTGATTACGTCTTCGATGAACTCATCAAGATCGTCAAGTAATTGTTGAATGTCGTTAGGAATAGCGAAGTCCATAGGCAGCGAACGTATACCGTCGAACCTCATGGTGTTGCCGATTGTTGTCTGGTCGGACTTTCTTTGACCCTGGTGTCACTTGGCGCGGGCCCGTGCGGCTCGCCTCGAAGCACGACACGAAATTGCCGTTTCATGGTTGCCATATGAATTGCACCCTGAAATTCCAGATGGCGGTGTACCCAACGAACGCCAGTTCTCAACTCTTCAGCCGATAGCGGAAGAACTAGGGGTAAGATTGGTGCCGCCCAATCGGTTCCATCCAACGAGGCGAGCCCATCAGGCTGCCCTCGTCGTGGAATATGCCTCACCCAAAGAGGCAACCATTTACCACGACCGAATTTACGCCTCAGTTTGGGAAGATCAGCTAGATATAGAAAACCCTGAGGTACTCAGCGAGTTGGCCAACGACTTAGCCGTCCCCTCAGAGATCATTAGGCGGGTAGTTAGCAATGACGAGTTGTGGCCAGCAGTGGTTTCCTCAATGGAAAGAGCCCACGAATGGGGCGCTACCGGTACCCCTAGCTGGGTAATCGACAACAAACTTATGGTTCCCGGTCTACAAGATGACGACTTTTTTGACCGGGTAATCGAACGTTTAGCCGTCATTAAAGACAGCGAAGAGCATTCAGGATAATCATCTATGTCTAGGCCTTGGTACTGTCCTCGGTATGCAGCCAACCTATTCAGATGATGTTGAGGTCTACCGGGGCAAGATCCAGGAATTCATCACGGAACATTTGCCCGCCAACTGGGAAGGCATCGGGTCGCTAACTGGAAATGCCAAAGCCGAGTTCGTTGGTGAGTGGCGGAAAATTCTCGGCGAAAATCACTTACTGGCGACGATGTGGCCCACTGAATACGGGGGCCCCGGACTGACAGTTAACGAAAATGTGATTATCGCGGAAGAATTCACCAAGGCCGGATTGCCAACCGGTGGTTCGAACGACGGTTTCGGGATCGGCATGGTCGGCAACACCCTGATCGAATGGGGAACCGAAGAGCAAAAGAAGCACCACCTTCCCCGAATCCTGGGTGGAGAAGATCTTTGGTGCCAGGGGTATTCAGAACCAGGAGCAGGTTCCGACCTAGCCAACCTTGGATTCCGGGCAGAGCTTGATGGTGACGAATGGGTTCTGAACGGACAAAAAATCTGGACATCAAGCGGACATTTAGCGAATTGGATTTTCGTTCTTGGTCGAACTGCCCCCGAGCACGCGAAACACCAAGGCATCACTTTCTTTCTGTGCCCGATGGACCAAGAAGGAGTCGAGGTTCGACCGATCGTAAATATCGCAGGTCATAGCCATTTCAACGAAGTCTTCTTCTCAAATGCGAGAGTGCCCAAGGAGAACGTTGTTGGCCAGGTAAACGGTGGATGGGCTGTAGCGATGACTCTGTTGGGTTACGAGCGTGGTTTTGGCGCGACGACGACTTACTTTCGTTATCGAGCTGAACTAGATCGCTTGGTCGAGATGGCCCAACAACGCGGTCGGACAGAGGAGGCAACTATCCGCCAGCGGTTGGCCTGGTGTCATAGCAAAGTAGAAATCATGCGGTGGCTTGGACAGCAAGTCCTCACTTCTTTCTTGAATGGCGAACCGCCTGGACCGAAGAGTTCGATTGGCAAGCTCAACTGGAGTGAATACCACCGAGAGGTCACTGAACTGTCACTCGACATTCTTGGTGCCGACGCAATGGTGGTGGATGGCGACGATGCTTTAGCTGCGGGTTTAGGAGCCGCCGATGCGGGCACCCCGAACACGACTTCAGCCTGGATCAATAGCTTCCTCTCTGCGAGATCTGGAACGATCTACGCCGGTACTAGCCAAGTGCAACGCAATATTATCGGCGAACGGATTTTGGGTTTGCCCAAAGAACCGCGAGCCGATGAAGGGCCTTGGAACGAAACGCCTCGCTGAGGTGTTAGTTGGTCTTTGTGGTGGATCATGTGCCGGCAAGACAACATTGGCGCGGGCTCTTTTAGTCGAACGGCCCGATGCCACACTGCTCGAATTTGATGACTATTACCATGACCTCTCGGCCATTTCAGTCGAAGAGCGAGCAAAGGTTAACTACGACCATCCCGACGCCCTAGACATTCAACTCTTGCTGACCCACATGGATGAGTTAGCCGCGGGACGTGCAGTGGACGTGCCTGACTACGATTTCGCCACCCACACTCGACCTGGCGGCCTACATCGTGTGGAGGCCTCATCACTCGTGATCGTTGACGGCCTATTGCTGTTAGCACTTGTTGAATGTCGAGAACGACTAGATCTCAAAGTCTTTGTGGATGCTCCTCGCGAAGTGCGTCTCGCTCGGCGACTTGAGAAGGATGTTAGGGACAGAGGACGTGACCGCGACGGGGTAATTAGACAGTTCGGTGCTTCAGTAGAGCCAATGCACGAAACCCTTGTTTTGCCTAGTTCGGAGTTCGCGGACCTGTGTTTTACTCACCCATTCGAAGTAGAACACGCAACTCAAGTCGTCCTTGAGAACCTCTAGCTGCCGTTGAAGGGTCTGAAATTACTATTTACCTATGAACTCAACCCAGTTGCCGTCAGGATCTTCGACCATCCCCACGACCACGCCAGGTCGTACCTCTCTACGGTCCCAAATGATTGGAGCGCCGGCATCAGCGCATGCATCAAGCGCCGTCTGCACATTAGGAACGGACAGCGTGAAATAGCGCATTCCCGAGGCACCCATCATTCCCCCTTTGGGCCCGGCAGGGACGTCCTTTGTCGGAACCACGATCTTCAGCAAACTTTCGTTGGCCCACACGCGATGCATCGCAGCGACGCCTAAGGCTTCCATATTTATGGTTGCCTCAAATTCAAGTCCAACTACATCCCGATAGAAACCCAACATCTCGTCACCGTTCGTGGTCACAATGCCAAGATCGAAGCCGCCCTTTGTGAAGCTGTCACTCATTATTTCTCCCATACGTCAGCGACACTGTTAGTCGTAGCTAACCCCAAGGCCGGCACGAGCATCGCTTTGAATACCGTAGTTAGGAATCGGGTAACGAAGACCGTTGTGGCTCAGAAATTCCATTCCCTCGACCGCAACAAGCAAATCATCGGGGGTAAGCGCCATCAGGAGTTCATCTTCCATGACCCCTCCGTACCGCCGTTCGGCGAAGCATGGAATAGACAAACTTGGCTCTCCGGTGCTGAGAGCTCGGCCCCAGCTATCGGCACAGGCAGATTCTCCTACGCACCCCCAATCAAGTTTCTTATAGGCCCGCCATTGGAGGCCGTTGATCAAAAGAATCATTTGCGCAGGGGTGGCATACACAAGACAAATATCGGGAGGGTCAAGGCGCTTCGCTGATAAAGGCGAAACGGCCATAGCCGCGTATGTTCCAAAAGGGACGCAGTCCATCGCTTCTTGGTGCGCTGAGCTGTCATCGAGGGTTTCGAACCAAACTCCCTGCATCCGCTCACCTGATAACCAGTCTTCATCCTGTGGATGGAGGCCGATTACTGCGCCACACTGATCGCCAACTAAATCTGCTCGGGTAATACCAACAGTCCAATTGAGTCGCGAGGCCATTCCTACGATTTGGTCAGTCGTATGAATTGCATCTGGTCGTCGAATTCGCGAAATCGATTCCATTTCCTCAACTGTCGCGAAAAGCTTCATGCCAATGGGAGTAGTGCGTATGCGAAGGAGTGCCTGCAGTCGGCCTAATAGATCATCCCAATCAATCTGTTCGGTTCGCAGATGTACAGGCTGGTCTTCGGTTTCACTCATTGGTCCCCCTCGTGCTCAGGCCACGCTACCGCGCGCAACTAATCAACCGAAGCGCGACAGAATGAAGAAATGACAACTGTGACGCTTCTGCATCCGGGCGCAATGGGTGCATCCATTGGGTCAGCCCTCACCCAAAACGGTCACACTGTGTTGTGGGTGTCCAAAGAGCGGAGCCAAACAACTAAGCAACGAGCTGCAGACGCTGGCCTCGAAGAATCAGAATTCCGAACGGCCTTAAATCGCGCAGAAGTGGTTATTTCGGTTACACCCCCTGGGGTAGCGGTCTCCGTAGCGGCTGATGTGGCCGACGAGGGTTTCGACGGCGTTTACGTAGACATGAACGCTGTTGCACCGCAAAGCGCGACTCAAATGGCGGCGTTGTTTCCCCAGTTCGTCGACGGGGGAATAGTTGGCCCACCAGCTTGGGAAAGAGGAACTACGCGACTCGGATTGAGTGGTCCGAGAACCGCGGAAGTCGAATCGTTGTTCGCTGGTTCGACAATAGAAACGATCGATTTGGGGCCGGAGATCGGTAAAGCATCTGCCTTTAAAGTCAGTTTCGCTGCCTGGACGAAAGGATCTGGGGCACTGTTGCTATTGGTATGTGCCTACGCGCGCTCCCAAGGTGTCGAAAGCGAGTTATTTCAAGAATGGGAACGTCGAGGGATGGGCATGGAAACCAAATCGACGACTGTTGCGCAACAGATGGGGCCTAAGAGTTGGCGTTTTGGAGACGAAATGCGTGAAATTTCGGATGCAGTGGAAGCCGCTGGGTTGGGTACCGGGTTGTTCAAACATGCAGGTGAAACCTTCGATCGTCTCGCTCACTTAAAAAACGCGACCGATCGACCGCTAACCCTCGAAGAGGTGACTCGCGATCTGCTCGATGCCCCTCCTGCTCAGTAGATGCACACTCATCCGAATGTGGTGCCTGCACAGCTACGATGCGTGCTCTTTAGTTTCTGCGATTAGACGAATGCAGGCAGATGTTGCTGACAATGAGCCAGGTTGGACGTTCAAGTTAAATGCTTTCGACCTAATTCCGTGTGCGGGGTAAAGACCTCCGCGGCAAGCTCTGGTCAGAAGAGTTTCACTGCGGGCATTCGATTAGGGTGATCCATTGCGTTGGGGTGTAGCAGCGAACGAAACGGTGACGAGTCAAGGAGTATTTGATGGCAGACGGTCTTCATGTCGAAATTCACGGCAACGTGGGGATGGTCATCATGGACCGTCCTCCGCACAACTTCCTGAACTTCCGACAAATTCATGACATAGCCGATGCTCTTGGCGAGATGGAAAAGGACATGTCTATCCGTTGCGCCGTCTTAGCTGCGGAAGGTAGATCATTTTGTGCCGGCGCAGACTTCGCGGGTGATGGAGTCGGCGGTGGAGATAAAGAGGTGGTCGGTGGTGATGCGACCCTCGCTCTTTATCAGGGCTCAGGACGTCTATTTGACGTGACGTTGCCAATCGTAGGAGCGATACAAGGCCCAGCGGTCGGGGGAGGATTAGGTCTGGCGATGGTGCCTGACATACGAATCACATGCCCTGATGCACGATTCTCTGCGAACTTCGCGGCCCTTGGTATTCATCAAGGTTTCGGTATGAGTGTCACACTCCCCGAACTCCTTGGTCCATCGAGAGCAGCGCAAGTGCTCTATAGCGCCAGAAGGTACAAAGGCGAAGAAGCGGTCCTAATCGGACTAGCTGATGAATGCGTTCCATCGTCACAAGTGAGAGAACGTGCGTTAGAAATCGCATCGGATATAGCAGCGAACGCTCCGCTTGCTCTTAGGGCAATAAAGTCGACATTGCGACTTGGTCTCGGTGACCGAGTGCGAGAAATCACACAACGCGAAGCCCGAATTCAGGCTGAACTATCTGCTAGCGCCGACGCAAAAGAGGGAATCGCGTCAGTGGGGGAGCGACGCAGCGGCAATTTCACCGGCCACTAAGTAACCAAATACAGCATCCCCACAGAATTAGGAGAAGAAAATGAAAGTTCTTGTGACTGGCGCTAGTGGCCTCATTGGATCTGCGCTCAGTAGCGAGTTAGGAGTTCGCGGCCATGAGGTGATGGGAGTTTCTCGCTCTCACGCATCGGGGTCAATTGGGTGGCATCAAATGACTCCAGAATTCATGGAGAATGTTGACGCAGTAGTCAACTTGGCTGGAGAAACTATTGCTGGCCGGTGGACCCAGGCCAAAAAACGACTGCTAGTAGACAGTCGGCTGGAAACGACAAAATTGGTTGCCGCTGCTATCGGCGAGTCGAGCAACCCGCCTTCGGTACTCATCCAAGCTTCGGCATCGGGTTATTACGGAGATCGTGGCGATGAAGTTCTAGACGAATCCTCGAGTAAGGGGTCAGGTTTCCTGGCTGATCTTTGTCAACAGTGGGAGACCGCTGCAACGCCCGTCGAAAAAGTAAACACGCGGCTCGCGTTGACAAGATTTTCCGTAGTTCTCGCCGATGAAGGAGGGGCGCTCGGGCGCCTCCGTACTGTCACTCGACTTGGTATCGGCGGCCCATTGGCTAGTGGCCAACAGTGGTGGAGTTGGATCTCGCTCCACGACACGGTTCGCGCGCTACTGCACGTCCTCAACACTGAGATCTCTGGGCCCGTGAACATAGCGTCACCTCAACCTCAACGGCAACGAATGTTCGCTCGAACACTCGGAAAAGTGCTTCATCGACCTTCAATGATGCCGGCTCCAGGAATAGCGATTAAAACCGTTCTCGGCGAAATGGGCACCAGGCTCTTACTGGACTCGACACGCTTGCAGCCGTCAGTCCTGATAGCGAATCAATTCAAATTCACAGATGACGAACTTGATGGAGCGTTGAGGCGGATCTTGAATACCTAAGCTTTCGCTTGGCACCAAATACTAGAAAGTGCTCGAACCATGACTCTTAACCCTGACACTCAGGCATTCATCGACATGCTCGAATCCGCTAATGCCGACGCACCTCCTAGATCTGAACAGTCACCCGAATACGCACGCGACGGTTACCAGGCGCTGGCTCACATTCTGGGCCCCGGCCCCGAACTAGGCGGAGGGGTAGAGGATTCGCATATCCCAGGACCAGCCGGACATATACCAATTCGCGTATACCGGCCAACAACGGGCGGACCTCACCCTGCCCTCGTATTTTTCCACGGCGGCGGATTTGTCATAGGTGACCTAGAAACTCACGACAAAGAATGCCGACTCCTTTGCGAGAAAGCAGGATGTCTTGTTCTCGCCGTCGATTACAGACGGGCTCCAGAAGACCGTTTCCCAGCCGCGGTCGAAGACGCATGGGCGGCGGTCCAATGGGTTAGCCAGCATGGCGGCCAGATTGGCATCGACACTAAACGCGTAGCAGTGGGAGGTGACTCAGCAGGCGGCAACCTTGCCGCAGTAATGGCGTTAATGGCACGCGATGCTGACATTGACCTCAAGCTACAAATGCTCGTCTACCCAGCAACTGACGCCTCGCAACACCACGATTCGTTTGACGAAAACAAAGATGGTCCCCTTCTGACAATAGAAGTAATTGACTGGTTCTGGTCCCACTATCTAGGTCCTGAACCAAGTGAAGAGATACTCAGCGACTGGAGGTTCTCTCCCGCCCAGGCCTCTAGTCACAGGGGTGTGGCTCCTGCCTATCTGGCAACTTGTTCAGCCGACCCGCTCCGCGACGAAGGAAATGCGTATGCCCAACTTCTTAGGTCAGCAAAAGTTCCTGTTAGCCACTCAATGTTCGAAGGTGAACCGCACGTCTTATTTCAACTGTTCAACGTCTGTGAGGGCGCAAAAACTCTGATCGCAGAGTGCGCCGCGGCACTGACAAAGGCCTTCGAATGAGTAGCACCGTGCGACGGGATAACTGGGGGATCGCGCACGTCGAATCCACAGACGCGACTGCAGCTTTCGAAGCTCAGGGTTGGGTAGCGGCCTCCGACCGGATCTGGCAAATGGATTCTGACCGACTTAAGGCCCTTGGCAGATGGGCTGAAATCGTTGGCCCCAAAGCGCTAAAAGAGGACGCATTCTTCCGAAGGCTGGGGCTGGCGCAAGTAGCCCAAGCCGATTGGGCTGCACTGAGCCCACAAGCCCGCGATATGACCGAGTGCTACACAAAGGGTGTCAACCAGTGGTTGGAGGAACACTCCAAAGGTCTTCCTGCCGAGTACGCGCATCACCCAGCACCGCCGGAGCCCTGGGAGCCCTGGCATTGCGTAGCGGTGTACAAGCTCCGTCACATCTTCATGGGCACCATGCATCGCAAATTGTGGCGCGGTTACCTCTTGGCCAAAACAGGGCCAGATGTGGTAGCTGCAATGAAAGGAGACCCAAATCAAACATCGGTTATTGCTCGCGGAAACGGACCGCACTTAGATCTCCTAGCTGATCTTTCTCCCCTCCTCAACTCCCAATCAGAGCTTCTGAAAGCCTTGGTTGATATCGATGGCGGGTCCAATTCATGGGCCGTTCATGGCTCGCGAACCGTCAAGGGGAAGCCGCTGTTGGCTGGTGACCCCCACCGGGGGATTGAATTCCCCAACGTGTATCACCAATTTCACATGGAATGCCCTGAATTCAACGTGATTGGGCTTGCTTTCCCTGGAGTCCCAGCATTTCCTCACTTTGGACACAACGACGACGTTGCCTGGTGCATCACCCATGGAATGGCGGACGACACAGATGTTTTCATTGAGACTGAAAGCCTTGAAGCGATTGAATGGAATTCTGAACTGGTTCGAGTCCGAGGCGATGGAGACGTTGAGGTATTTTGTGGCTCCACAGATCGCGGCCCTGTCGTAATCGGTGACCCGGCCGACGGCATGGCGCTCTCAGTCGCATGGACTGGCCTAATCGGGCAAGACACAACTTTCGAAGCTCTGCAACCAATGTTGGCTGCATCAACCTGCGAAGCACTCGAAAATAGTGTCCGACCTTGGGTGATTCCCGTCAACAACCTTTTGACCGCTGACCGTGATGGAAATATTTCCTTCAAGATCAGAGGACGCGTACTTCAACGACCGACGAGCAACCGTTGGACCCCAGTCCCGGGCAATGCCGAACATGCTTGGTCCGGAATCGAACCCGTGCCTTTCGAACAACTGCCAGGATTACGAAACCCCGAGAGGGGCTTTCTGGTGACTGCGAACAATCGCATTAGCGATACTGAACCGTACATTTCACTCGATTTCGCCGGTCCTGCCCGTTACGACCGGATCGTCGAGCTTCTTGACGAACTTCCGAACGCATCCGGGGAAGATATGAAACGAATTCACGGCGACGTACTCTCCTTGAAGGCGCCTCCTATTGTTGAACTCTTAATATCGCGAGCAACTCGGTTTATGCATCCGCGAGGCAAATGGCTGGTGGACTCCTTATCGAATTGGGACTTCCAGGTGACTGAAGATTCGGTGGAGGCTTCGCTATTTGCAGTGATACGCCGTCGATGGTGCGAAAGTGTCGGAGAAAGACTGGGAGTGTCTACTGCTCAGTTCGGGGCACCGAGCTGGCCTTCACCTGAAGTCGCAAGTCGAATGCTTTTCGAAGCGGCAACGACATTGCTCTTCAACGATGCTTGGAAGTGCATACCAGGGCTCGAAACAGATGATGATCTTGATGGGGCATTGTCGGCTTGTATTGACGAGACTTTGGAAGAACTTGAGCTTCGCCTCGGGGAAAACACCTCTGAGTGGACGTGGGGTCAACTACACAGGATGGCCTCACCTCATCCTCTCGCTTCGGCTTTAGAGGAAGCGAGACATCTGCACCCGCCTTTAGACAGCTGCCCGGGCGACGGAGACACTGTTAGATGCGGAGCAGTGATTCCTGAGACTGGAGAACGAGCGGCCGCCGCGTCGGTAGCTCGATATGTCTTCGACCTAGCTGATTGGGACTCTTCAGGATGGATTGTCCCTCATGGAGTATCAGGCGTGCGCGAGTCTGGACATGACATGGATCAGCGCTCTAAATGGCTCGACTGCGAACTGCTACCTATGACGTTCACTAAAGCATCGGTGTTATCTGCTACTCAAGAACAATTCGACTTATAACTTTCGTTGTCAGACCGATCCGCTGGGCTTGGGAGGTCTGAGACGCGAGTAGCTTCCAGTAATGGCATTAACCGAATACGAAAGCGAACTAGATATCGACCCGATGTTCGCTACCACTCACAGGGAAGTATGGCAGCGTCTTGGGGAGTGTGGGACTTGGTGGACAGGAACTCAACGCGTTGCAGCGATGAGCGAGGTTCGTGCCGCGTTTGAATGTCAATTGTGTTCGGAACGTTCAGATGCCCTTAGCCCGTCAATGATCGAAGGAACGCACGACTCTGTGTCGGAGCTTCCCAGACAAGCGGTTGACCTAGTCCACAGATTGACAACCGATCCAGGTCGTTTAACCCAAGAATGGGCGAACGCCACCATCAACGCTTTAGGCGAAGAGCGTTATGTGGAACTAGCGATAATTGTTTGCACCCAATACGTGATCGAAAGTTTTGCTAAATGCCTCGGCTTGGCTCTTCTGGAACTGCCTACGCCAGGTGACGGAGCTCCCAGCCAAGTCCGACCGACAGATGTTGGAGACGTTGGCGCCTGGGTCAGTCAAACATTGGACAAAGCTTTGGCAAATGTCTCGCGAGCCGGATCTTTGGTTCCCGACACCGAAGTTCTCTGGCGCGACATCGTCCAATGTCATTACAGCCGAGGACCAGAATTCGCTGAACTCGTCTGGAACCGTGCGCTTAGTCGACCTCAAACAGAGCTGGTGGCGTCCACTGTTTCCTTACTTAACGAGTGTTTCTACTGAACGGCGGCCCATGTATCGCTGCTCCGTGCGAGTAGCGAAGCCATCAACACTGATGTCAAAATTGAACAACTTGAGAACGGGGCGAACGTTGAGCACGGATCGGCTCTGGTGCGATACACCGAGTCCGCAGTGCGGCTAGACAGTGATCTCGCCGAATCCCGCAAGCATTTGCTGCGAATCGCCGGCTCGCAGGCCTTAGTCGAGGCAGCCGCGACAGTGTCTGCATTTGAAGGGCTCAATCGCATCGCTGATGTGACAGGTATTCAATTGGATTCCGGATTAGCCGACGAATCAGCTGACTTCAGGTCCGAGCTTGGCCTTGATTCTTACGCGGGTGCCACGAGCACAAAGTCAAACGGATCCGCTCAACGAGCCGGCAACGTCATCGGTATCTTTCGCTGACACTTAAGCGACTAGTCGAGCAAATATCGTCTTAGTCACTTGTGATTTGGGGCTCCCTTGGCAGACCCAAAAGTCGTTCTCCAATAATGTTTCGTTGAATCTCGCTGGAACCGCCAGCGATACGCATGCCAGGGGAGTAGAGCAAAGCTTGGATCGATGCACTGGTGAGCATTGAATGGGCACCGTGCAATGACGCGGCTAACTGAGCTTCGTCGTAACCCAATTCGCTGTTCATCAACTTAGCTATCGGAGCTATACGTGAGTCGCCACCCCTGCGTTCCATGAGCGATTGAAGTGCCTTCCCACGATTGAGGATCTCTATAAGACCGTCAATTTGCAGCGGATTGACATCACCGGCGCCTCGGATCATGTCCTCCAGACGGCGACGGAGACTGATGACGCCCGAGGCGCCAGCGCCACCGCGTTCGTCTTGCAACACCGCCATAGCCACCGCCCATCCGCCGTTGACGTCACCTAAGACAGCATCAGAGGGAACTATCACATCGGAAAAAAACACTTCACAAAACTCGCTTTCGCCGGTCATTTGTTTAATCGGCCGCACCTCAACGCCGTCGAGTGCCATATCAAGCAAAAAGAAAGTGATGCCCTTGTGTTTTGGCTGTACGAAATCGGTTCTGGCCATGAGAATGCCAAACTGCGCCAGCTGAGCGTTTGAGGACCAGACTTTTTGACCATTCAGAACAAAGTGATCTCCATCAAGAATCGCGGAGCTTTGTAGCCCTGCTAAATCAGACCCTGCTCCAGGCTCACTGAACAACTGACACCAAAGAATGTCGTTACGCAACGTCGAGCGAAGAAAGCGCTCACGCTGGCTCTCAGTTCCGGACCGCATAATGGCTTCGCCTGCAAGCACCAGCCCTTGCAGGTTCAGGTACGGCGACACCTCCGCAGTCGCGCATTCCTCATGCCAAACGACGTTGTGCTCGGGCGTCAAACCCATGCCACCGCATTCACTTGGCCAGTGCACCCCAGCCCACCCATGGTCGAAGCAGAATCGCTGCCAATGCATCGCCTCCATGTGCAGGTCCGGAGGCAAAATCGCCCCATAGGCCGGACAAGCATCGCCCGAAGCAACGGCTTGCGTAATGAAGAGTGCTACCTCGTCCCGAAACTTGTCGAGATGATGATCGTTACGCACAGACAAGACCGTAGTAGTCGCTCATACTGGCCGCGGGCTCACTTCTTACCTAGCATCACCTCTATGAGCGACCTAAGTCACACTGACACAAACCGCACCCATGAAACTGTTGAGTTGTTGCAACAACTCATCCGAAACGAATGCGTCAACACCGGAGAGAGCGACTCAGGTGAGGAGATTCGTAACAGCGATCTGTTGGAAACCTTTCTTGAGGGGCCAGGTGTAGAAGTAGAACGTTACGACTGCCTTCCCGGTCGCCGGTCAATGGTCGCGCGAATTCAAGGAACCAACCCCTCGGCACCGTCACTCTGCCTGATGGGCCACACGGACGTGGTCCCAGTCAGCCCTGACGGGTGGAGCCGCGAGCCTTTCGGCGGGGAACTCATCGATGGTGAGGTTTGGGGACGAGGCGCTGTCGACATGCTCAATCTGACCTCATCAATGGCTGTGGCATTTCGCCACGTCGCTCGCAGTGGGTTTCGCCCACAAGGCGATTTGCTCTATTTCGGTGTGGCTGATGAAGAAGCTGGAGGAACTTACGGGGCTAAGTGGATGGCTGAAAACCATTGGGACGCGATATCAGCTGATTACGTATTGACCGAGTTTGGGGGACTCCCAACTGATACCCCCGACGGCAAAAAAATTACTTTGGCAGCCGGGGAAAAGGGTTTGGGGTGGCGACGGTTGACGGTGAAAGGAACACCAGGACATGGATCAATGCCATTTGGTGCAGATAACGCTGTCCTTAAAGCGGCTGAAATAATTCGACGCCTAGGAGAGTACCGACCGGATGCCAAACTCACGGAGATGTGGCAGCACCAGGTGTCCACTCTTGACCTTGAATCGGACGTAAAGGCCGCGCTCCTAGACCCAGCGTCGGTGTGGGATGCCATTTCGCAACTGGAATCACCTGCGCTCGCGCGGCACTTGCACGCATGCACCCATACGACGTTTTCGCCCAATGTGGTCCACGGCGGCGTTAAAACCAACGTCATTCCTGACTCGGTTGAAATCGACGTCGACATTCGAACCGCCCCCGGGGATAGCGGCCAGGTCGATGATCATCTTCGTGACGCGCTTGGTGAGCTATTCGACGAGGTGGAGGTTCGAGCCATTCACGACGATCCGGCGACCTTTTCCTCGACTGACACACCAATGTGGCGCCTTTTGCAAGAGTTAATGCAGAAGGCACACCCAGGAGCGCCTCTCATTCCGTCGCTAATCGTAGGTGCAACCGACGCTCGCTTTTATCGAGAAAAGGGATCGATCGCCTACGGTGCTGGGCTATTCAGCGATCGTGTCAACTCTTCAGACTTTATGGCCCGGTTCCACGGACATGACGAACGTGTCGACGTCGATTCGCTCGCGTTGACGACACAACTCTGGGTTGATGTCGCGTCGAACTTTTGGGACAGGGCGAATAGTTAACGGAAATTAGCTAATTATTCAGAGCAACCAATTTTTGGTGTCACATGAGGAAGTCGACCGGTGCGCAATGAGGTAACCATCCCAGCGGCATCCAACTCCCAGATCACACGCATGCCCTTGTCACCATCGGTGACTGGCACGAACGTCACGAAATCACCAGCTTCAGATTCTTCAATCTTGGAGCCGAACGCTGATTTGATAGCGTCTTTGGTTGAACCTATTCCGTAACCAGATTTGGTTGTGATCGGGCCGCTCGAGATATCGACCCGAACGACTTCTCCATTCACCACCATGAAGGATGCCCCCGTCGCACCAGCAGCAGGGGTGTAGTACTGACACGCCTCGCTTCCGGTTGACGCCGCGATGAGTTCGACACCGGCTTCAGATTGAGCTTTTTCGAGCAGCTGTCCTATCCGAACAGGCCCCAGTCCAGCGGTGGTGACTGTGTCAGCGTTCGTCAGAATGGGCACCAGAGTGGTTGCACTCCCGTAACGCTCAGCGGCGCTTTGAACAACCCCAGTTGTTGAACTTGATTGTTCAGCATCCGCGCTGTGAGAAGAAGTAGCTGCCGAAGTGGTGACGGTCGGCAGGGTTGTTGTCGAATCAGCGGAATCAGTCGAGCCGATCGAACATCCTGCGGATATCAATACAAGGACTATCGACCCAGCAAGAACCGCAAAAAATTTTGATGTTCGTATTACGCTCATCACTCTCCACCCCTTGGCAATGTCGATAAAAGCACGGCCTAGTCTCCGTCGATCGACTTATGGACGAGGGTAGCGCTGTTCGGCTCGATGTGTCGGCGGGGCTACTGAGTTAGTCTTGAAAGCAAGTAATTAGTGTCACTACGCGGCTAAAGCGCCGCTAACACATCAGAACAGTGGCGATCGATTCCTTCGGGAGGATTCGCCAAACGGAGGGTCTTAAGTGTCTGGTCCAGAATTTGATGTAGTCATTAGAGGAGGCGCAGTTGTTGACGGCATCGGCTCGCCAATCAAAGAAGCCGATGTTGCAATTTCAGGAGATCGGATTGTTGCCGTAGGCGAGATCAAAGGCTCAGGCCTTCGCGAAATTGACGCCTCTGGGCGCATCGTGACTCCGGGCTTTGTCGACATCCACACTCACCTTGATGCCCAGTTAGCTTGGGATCCAATCGGTTCGAGTTCTTGCTGGCACGGAATCACTTCAGTAGTAATGGGTAATTGTGGAGTGACATTCGCCCCGGTTCGCACCGAAGACATCGTCTACCTAGCTGAAGTGATGGAGTCTGTTGAGGACATCCCCAGAGAAGCAATATTGGAGGGGTTGCCATGGGATTGGCGAACATTTGGTGAATATCTTGAGTTTTTGGATCAGCTACCCAAAGGCCTAAATGTCGGTGGCATGGTTGGGCACGTAGCGGTCCGCTGGAACGTTATGGGGGAGGACAGCCTTGATGAAGAACCCGCGTCGGTGGAACAAATCGAAGCCATGTGTGACCTTGTTGATGAAGCGATGGGATCAGGAGCTCTCGGGTTCTCTACCTCTCGTACCCTGCTGCATCGAACTCCCGACGGCCGTCCGATACCCGGAACGTTCGCCGATGACGATGAGCTGTACGCCTTCGCCGATGTGCTGGGTCGCCATGGAAGAGGGGTGTTTGAATCCGCGCCGCGATTCGAAAAAGCTGGAGCGGACTGGGCTGGTCTGAAACATGAGATCCGAACACTGGGAGAGATCACCCGGCGAAGCGGGCGACCATCAACTTTCGGACTTGTGTACAACGCGGTACGCCCAGACATGAGCGACGTGGCGCTTGCAGAAGTTGCGTCAGAGAACTCAAATGGGGCAGCCCTACGGCCGCAAACTACTTGTCGTCCAATCGGCGTGGTTTTGGGTATTCAACACCGCACCCCATGGGCGCGCGCCGGCGCAACGTGGAAGTCGATGCAGCACATGGACCTCGCCGGCCGGCTAGCTCTCGTCAGAGACCCGGACGGCCGTAGACGTCTAGTCGAGGAGGCGAACAGTCCCGAAGAAATTCATGGGAGGGGCAGCGCCATGATTGACCTAAGCCGGCTATTCCTTCTGGATGCAGAAGACCCGGATTACAGAGTAGGACCCGAAGGGACCTTGGAAGCCAAGGCAGCTCGGGCCGGCGTTACACCGGTCGAATTGTTCCTTGATGAAACGGATCGTTCAGATGGTTCGGTGATGCTTTCTCTCCCGATTCTGAATCAGGACTACGAAGCGATTGAAACCATGCTCCGTGACGATTCAATAGTGATGGGACTTGCTGATGCTGGCGCACACGTCGGGCAAATCATGGATTCCAGCCAACCTACCTATTTCCTTAGTCACTGGGTACGAGATACCGGCTTCTTCTCTCTTGAAGAAGGAGTACGCAGAATCACTTCCGACACCGCTGATTTATTTGGACTCGTGGACCGCGGACGTATAGTTGAGGGCGCGTATGCCGACATTAATGTCATCGACTTCGATCAATTGTCATTAACTGGGCCTGAGTACGTCCATGACTTTCCTGGTGGAGCAGGCCGGTACATTCAGCGCGGGGCAGGCTACGACGCCACAATCGTTAACGGCCAAGTTTTCATGGAACACGGGGAACACACAGGTGCTTTGGCGGGTGTAACGCTTCGCTCAACAGACTAAGGCCTTTCACCTCGGCACCGCTAAGGTGCTGGCATGGCCTCACCACCACAAATGAACATCGATGAACGGCTGATTTATCGTGTCACTCTTGAAACAAACAAGGGGACGATCGTGATGGATTTAGACCCTAAATTGGCGCCCAATAGTGTCAATAACTTCGTAAACCTCGCCCGTGACGGTTACTACACCGGCTTGACTTTCCACCGTGTGGTGCCTGAGTTCGTGATCCAGGGAGGTTGCCCAGAAGGCACTGGAACTGGCGGCCCCGGTTATCAATTCGACGACGAACCAGTCACGGGTAACTACACGTTAGGTGCCGTAGCCATGGCTAACGCTGGGCCGAACAGCAACGGCAGTCAATTCTTTATTTGTATTGATGACTGTCAATCTAAATTGGCTCCGGCTTACAACCTCTTTGGTCATGTGACTAGCGGTATGGAAATAGCGTTGGGGATCGAAGTAGGCGACGTAATGGAAACTGTCGACATTGAGGAGATCGACGCTTCTTAGATCAGCTATGAATCAATGTCGCTGTGAAAGCTATGGTGGGCTCCTCCGCAGGGATAAGAGGGAACTAATGAGTGACACAGTTCTGTACGAAGAAATCGATGGGGTGGCTTTGGTGACCCTTAACCGACCCGAACGCTTGAACTCTTGGACTGGTGAGTTGGGTTCCGCGTACTTCGATGCTCTGGATCGCGCCGCTGCCTCTAGCGATGTGAAGGCAGTAGTGGTCACTGGCGCGGGCAGAGGGTTTTGCTCCGGAGCCGATATGGACATGCTCCAGGGAATAGGCGCTAGCAAAGGCGGGGAAGAATCACCACAACAATTGAGAGACGAGAGACATGACTACGCTCTCACGATCCCAAAGCCCGTGATCGCTGCCATCAATGGGGCATGTGCTGGCCTGGGTTTTGTTCACGCCATGATGTGCGACATTCGATTCGCTGCTGAGGGAGCGAAATTTACTAGCGCATTCTCGCGGCGAGGCTTGATTGCTGAACATGGTGTTTCTTACATGCTCCCGAGAGTCGTTGGTCCCTCGAATGCGCTCGATATTTTGATGTCTGGCCGTGTTTTTCTGGCGGATGAAGCGAAAGAGATGGGCGTAGTGAGTCGAGTACTACCTCCAGACGAGCTACTTAACGTAGCTGTCGAATACGCACAAGAATTGGGTCGGTACAGCGCACCGTGGTCGATGGCGCAGATGAAGCAGCAAGTCTGGAGTCAGATGGATATGGCTCGCACGGATGCATTAAATCAATCGAATCAAGTTATGGCGCAATCCTTGAAGCGGTCAGATTTTAAGGAAGGCGTCGCGAGCTTCGTGGAGAAACGCGATCCGTCTTTTGAGCCAATCACCGGTTTGTAAACCATCACCAAGGTTGCCATAGAGGGAGCAACGGGTTGTATCGTCATCGGCGATGACTGAGACCCTTGGAGCCTTCGCAGTCTTAGCGTGGCTGGCGTATCTGGCCAGTCGACTCTTAGCGAGTCGTCACTTGCCTGAATTGGTTGGTTTCTTAATTGTTGGCGCCGTCTTAGGACCTTCGGGAATTGAATTAGTGAGTGAGCATGAACTTGCCTCTCTACGTCCCCTTACAGAAATCGCCTTAGCGGTGCTGATGTTCATTATCGGCCAGAGGGTATCCACCCGCGCTCTTCGCGCAGCGCGATGGACCCTCACCACTGGCGTAACTCAATACGTGCTGTGCGCAGTCTTCGTTTTCTTAGCAACCCGTGCAGTCGGAGCCGACAGAGATGTTGCTTTGGTACTCGCCGCGCTCGCCGGCGCCGGTGCTCCAATGACAATTGCCCATATCGTCAGTTCAGTTAAGGCATCGGGCAGCTACGCGATAGGAGTGGTGGGCACTCACGCGGTATCGGACGCCTTAGCGACGACCACATTTGCTGCAGTGCTTCCCATCGCCACAGTGTTGGCGGACCAAGACCCTGACATTCCAGCGGCGGTGTTGAATTTCGTACAACTAGGTATAGGAGGCGCAGTCCTAGGTTTGTTAGGCGGATGGTTTATCTCGCGTTTAGGCTTTCAAATCGAAACTTCAGGTGAACTGCTCCTTTTCTTCTTAGTCCACGTTTTACTTGGCTGGGCGATCGCTGACTGGTTCAATATTTCGCTACCTCTTGCGGCACTCATGGCTGGAGCAACCGCAGCTTCGGTGTCACCGGAAGCTTTCTCACAGCGACTTTTCCGGACTATTCGAAGCATCGAACAACCGTTGTACCTTCTGTTCTTTGCGCTTGCCGGTGCCTCAATTCATATTCGAGATTTGGGAGGCGTTGGAGTCGTTGGGCTGGTGTACATAGGAGTCCGGGTAGGGGCAAAGATCATTGGTGGATTGACGGGAGGCCTGTTAGGCGGACTTGGTTGGAAGACAGCGCTTCGTCTGGGAGTGAACCTGACTCCACAAGCTGGCGTCGCTGTCGGTCTTGCGGTTTTGGCGAGTGAGGTGCTGGGCCCCTCAGGAGCTGAAGCGGCAACGGTAGTTCTTGGTTCCGTCGTCTTGTTTGAACTCATCGGACCGCTCCTAGTGGCCAAAGATCTACATGGGTCGGACGATGAGAGCGTTGCAGGGTCAACTGATTCAACTCAAGTGGAGTTGCCAGCCCGGGTGCTAATTGCCTCTTCAATGCCGGTGACGATCCCTGAATGGCTCATTGATCTTGCAGCACGATGGCGTTCCCAGCTCGTTGTGTATCAGCCAGGCGAAGCAGACTCCGAACACGTGGTGCAGTTGTTGTCTCGCTGTGCGAGCCGAGACGTTGATGTGGAATTTCGGAGTCTGAGGAATGAAAGTTTCACTGGCTCTGTCGTAAGAACGAGGGCGGAAGTCCAGGCGGACATGGTTGTCCTGTTTGCCGGTAGGCCACAAGGTGTTACTTCGCGGCTGGTTCTTTTCCCATCCGAACGAATTGCTCGCGAACTTTCGGTCCCGGTGTTGACCTTCCCAATCACCACCGAGGGTCCACCAGAGCCACAACTTCGAATCCGCCGTTGGCCCTGGCAAAGTTGAAATTGAATAGCAATTGATCCACTGGCTCCGTACCGAGCAGACTGGGTTTGTACGAGGAAAGAAGTAGTGATGTCCGATCGTGTTTTAGTAAACGTCAATGATGGTGTCGCCGACGTTCGGTTGAACCGGCCAGAAAAGCTGAATGCTCTCGATGGCGCGATGTTCAAAGCCCTAGCAGACGCGGGGGAGAGTCTAAAAGAACGATCAGATGTTCGAGCAGTGGTCCTCAGCGGTGAAGGTAGATCGTTCTGCGCAGGACTAGATTTTTCTTCATTCCAAGAAATGGGTTCATCGCAAGAGAAGAACGAAACAGATCCTGAGGATGCTCTCCAAGGTCGAATCACTCATCTTGGGCAACAAGCTGCGTGGGTATGGCAGGAGCTTGAGGTTCCAGTTATAGGCGCTATCTCAGGACATGCCCTCGGTGCGGGTTTTCAGATCGCGATGGGCCCTGACATTCGATTAGTTCATCCGGACACAAAGATGTCAGTTCTTGAAATTAGGTGGGGCTTAGTGCCAGATATGGGGGCTTCAGTCTTACTGCCCCCATTAGTAGGTTTAGACGTCGCCAAAGAGCTGTATTTCACAGGGCGAATGATCTCGGGAACTGAAGCCGCGCAGCTAGGCATAGCCACTCGTGTGAGTGAAAATCCGCGTGCTGATGCCTTAGAACTGGCTGCAGAAATAGCGGAAAAGAACCCTGAGGCCATCAGACGGATGAAAACAATCCTGAACGGAATAGGCGGACGTAGTACCGCCCAACGGTTTGCAGCCGAGCGCGAACACATAGGCGCATTGATCGGGTCACCTAATCAAAAGGAAGCAGTCTCGGCGTTTTTCGAAAAGCGAACCCCGAAGTTCACCTGACGTCTGTTGGCATCTGAAACACTGGCTACGTGACTTCAACCATCGATTCTCTACTAGCTGAAGCTTGTGAACTAGCAGAAGCGGCAGGATCGTTGACTCTGGAATGGTTCCGTCAGCCCGAGCTGGATATAGCAATCAAGGCAGACGGGACTGAAGTCACCCCTGCGGATCGCGCTGCCGAGCGATTCATTCGCGAAGAGCTAGCCCGTCGGCATCCGCGGCACGCTGTTCTCGGCGAAGAAGAAGGTGGAGCAATTACGTCGAGTGGGCTTTCGTGGATAATCGACCCCATTGACGGAACGCGTGGTTTCGTCCGCGGCGTCCCCTTATACGCGACGCTTCTTGCGGTGGTCGACGATGAAGGACCGCTGATAGGTGTGATTCACATCCCAGCATTGCATTCCACAATCGGGGCTGGCCGTGGTGCCGGCTGCTGGCTCGACGGCCAGCGATGCGTGGTGAGCGAGCGACCTGGAATAGCTGGTTCGCTCGTGAATACGAGTAGCTACGAAACGTTTTCTAACGAAGCTCTCCTTGGTCTCAAGGAATCCGGAGCACTTATGAGGACCTGGGGAGATGCATACGGTTACTACTTGGTGGCAAGTGGACAAGCTGAAGCGATGGTCGATCCGGTTTGCTCCCCTTGGGACCTTGCCCCTATGCCCGTGATCATTGGGGAGGCAGGCGGAACATTTACTGACCTCAACGACGCCAGGGAACTTGATCTACGAGCTCCCGCGGACTCGGTTAACGCAGTCGCTTCCAACGGATTGATCCACGACCAGTTGTTAGACGCCTTGAGGTACCGATGATGAAAGAAAATCAAAGAATGCCGAGATGGGTCCCACGAGCCACGGCGCTGTTCCTTGGTGGCGCAGCATTGCTTGGCGCTGCTGTTTGGATACTGATTCGAATTCGTTCCCTGATCATCGTGATCCTCGTATCACTATTTCTTTCCTTCGCTATCGAACCAGCCGTCAACTGGCTCGCGAGGCGAGGATGGCGTCGCGGGGTGGCAACACTCGCGATGTTCACCCTTATTCTTCTAGCGCTTGCCGGATTTTTGTTCGCCATGGGTTCAGTTTTGGCCGACCAGATAACAAAGCTGACAAATGAAGCTCCCGGATACATATCTCAAATAGAGAGATGGCTGGAAGACCAGTTCGGAATTGTCTTAGAGACTGATTCGTTGATCGCGGAGTTCTCGACTGGCGGGAGCGCAGCGCGTCTCGCATCTAACGTCGCAGGCGACCTGGTTTCCATCGGCACAGCGTTAATGTCACTGATCTTCCAAACGTTGACAGTCTTGTTGTTCACCTTCTACCTCGTGGCTGACGGACCGAAGCTTCGACGGTTTCTGTGCTCAGCTCTGCCACCCTCAAAACAGACACTCATGCTGAAGGGCTGGGAAATAGCGATTGACAAGACCGGCGCATATATCTATTCCCGAACCCTGCTTGGCCTCGCGGCATTCTTTGTTCATTGGGTCGTCTTCGCCCTCTTGGAGGTTCCTTCACCCGTTCCACTAGCCCTTTGGGTGGGGATCATGTCGCAATTCGTTCCGGTGGCCGGCACGTATCTTGCCGGCCTCTTGCCGATACTCATTGCGTTGCTACATCAACCAGTCAGCGCCTTGTGGGTCTTAATAGCGATTACGGTCTATCAGCAGCTAGAGAACTACGTTTTTGCTCCGAGAATTACCGCGCAAACGATGAATATCCACCCAGCTGTTGCTTTTGGAACTGTGATTGTTGGGGCATCACTACTTGGTGTTGTAGGCACCTTATTAGCGGTGCCAGTTGCTGCGACGGTCCAGGCATTCGTATCGACTTACATCCGAAGACACGAATTAGTTGACTCCGAGCTCCTCGATGATGTGGAGCCTGACGATCCAGTAGACGGAGAAGACCTAGAGGAAGAACCTATTTGAGATCGATCAAGAACCGGTCTTTCACTCTTGACCGATAATCATTTCAACCACGTGGCGCTCGTGGGCATAGGTGTAATTGAGTAAATCGAGTCGTTCGCTGTCCACATGTGGAGCGTCGTGGAATTCAAGGACCAACGCCATGAGATCGACGCGCTCAACAAGTAGCACTCCAACGATTTTGACTAGCGGAGACACCGATTGAAGGGCTTCCGTAAATCTTGCCCGCCTCGTTTTCTCAGGGATAGCGATCGCCAACACTTCAACTATTTCAGGCAGATAGTGAGAGCGGTCTGACTGATAAACGATGTTCCAACCCGGTTTCTTCGATCTATGTCGCAGACCCGCCTTTCGGAGTCGCCGCACGAGTTCCCGACTGTCAACGTTTACAGCTCCGGCCTCTAGCGCCCGCTCATGTTCAGCACCGCTCAGGTCGTAATGGTCGCCTTGGAAGCCAATGCGTCTCTTGCCAAGTTTCCTAGCGAAATCATGTAGTTCTTCGATTGAGCTATCCGACACGAGGTGACCCCAGACCTGCCCTCTCCAGATCCAACGCGGCGTGTCGACCAGAATCATGATCGGGCCGCAATCATGTCGTCGATCAGGCCGTCGTATTTCGGCGCCAACTTGGACCAACTAAAGGCCGCAACGTGGGCCATTGTCGTTGACCGATGTTGGTGAAGTAGTTCTCGGGGGGTAGTCAGAACAGACCGGAGCGCTTCTATGAGGCCGGTTTCGTAGAGAAGAGTTGCTTGCAAGGCCTCTGGCACGATCTCAGGGTAGGCAAGTCGCTGGGGCAATAACGGTCTCGCTCCAGCCGCTATTGCCTCTGCTACTGCCAGTCCGAAAAAGTCATGCTGAGCGGAAGAAACCACTAAATCGCTTCGACACAACGCACCCAAATAAGCGTCTTCTTCTTGGTAGCCACAGAGAATCACTCGGTCGTTCAACCGATTGAGCAAGCGTTCGTATGCTCGCCGCCCGCTGCGTTCCACTTCACCCAAGGCATACACATCGAATTCGTGGCCTTCTCCGGCAAGTACTGATAGGGCGTGCGCAAATTCGCCTGGACCTTTGTCGTAAGACCAGCGGTGGTTCCACATTACTTTGAGCGGGCCAGTAACCGTGGTTGGCGCTAAGCGCGACGTATCGATCCCGACGGGCAAAAGTTCGATGTTGGACAGCTTGTTCTCCAACTTTGCCCCGGCTCCTTCAATCAACTGTTCTACGAAGGGAGGCATTTGTTTCATCAACACGTTTTCATGGAAGCGTGTCGCAACCGCGACCCTGTCAGCGGCGAAGATTGACCTCCAATCGTTGATAATTCCTCCATGAGCCCGTCCTCCTTTAGGTCCGGGGGGATAACCAATTTGGCTTTCGTGCATGTAGAGAAGCGTTGGGGGACGCGAAATGCTTGGATCTAAGAGCCCCATTACCGTTGCCAGGTCGATTGGTGTGCTTGCCACCAGCGCGTCTATCTGTGCGGAACTCTCCGCAATTGCCTCGGCGAAACGTGCCGGAGAAATCAGGAGTGAACGCCGCCAGCCAGTATCAGGACCTTCAATAATGTTGATCTGATGTTTACTTGTGGAGCGCCATCCGTCTAGCCATTTACGGTGTGATCCTCGGTACCAGGGTTCGAGCACCAAAATATTTGCCACGAAGGCGACGCTACATGGGTCCTTCACTTCGGTGAAATAAACAGGCAGACTTGCGCACCATGTTGAAGATATGGTTGCTCTCGTTGTTGGCGGGATCCTTGGCGTTGGTCGTCTTCGCTTCGACACCGGCGGCGGCCGCCAAAGTCGAAGCCGTCGGGGGAGCCACGACTTATGGGGCACCGGACGGTGAATCGCTCGCGTCGCCCGTTGCAGCGATGGTGTCCCAGGCAGATGGTGCCGGGTACTGGATAGCGACACGAGCCGGAGTCGTAACCAACTTCGGACAAGCGCAGCACTTTGGTGATATGGCCGGAACATCGCTTAATCAACCCATTGTCGGAATGGCTGTCACTCCGACAGGAAACGGCTATTGGCTCGTAGCAGCCGACGGCGGTATCTTCTCGTTCGGCGGAGCACATTTTCACGGTTCGACCGGACAGTTGACGCTCAACAGTCCAATTGTTGGGATGGCCACCAGCTTCGATAACGGTTATTGGCTCGTAGCAGCCGACGGTGGCGTCTTCTCGTTCGGTGGAGCGACCTTTTATGGATCGATGGGGGCGACGGCGCTTAACCGTCCGATAGTCGCAATGCTTCCGAGCGGCTCCGGCCTCGGGTACTGGCTACTCGCCGAAGACGGTGGGATATTTACTTTCGGTGACGCTAGTTTCTACGGCTCGGCCCCTGGAAAGGGTTACGCGGGCCCTTTCGTTGGGATGATCCCTGTCAGCGATGGACGCGGCTATGCCCTAGTTCACAGCCACGGCCGCATCACTCCCTTCGGCATGTCGATCCTTCGTAACGACCCAGCCTGTGATGCATGGCCAGTTGTCGACGTATCGGTGGCCGGTACCGGCGCAGTGCTGCTGCGAACCCCAAACCGTCAGCCCAACGACTCGCCAACGAACCTTTCAGGAAAAATCGACGGCGAATACTTACGCGAACTGATCATCCATTCCCAATCGTGTCAAACGCCTAACGAACCAGAGTTCGTCGAGTTTTCGCTCCCCCTCAGTCAACCCGTTCAAACATCGTCGTTTGGTTGGAGACGACACCCCATATGGGGCGATGTCTCCATACATACCGGAAGTGATTTCATTGGCCCGAACAGGACATCAGGTGGGCCAGCTCTCGCTGTAGCGGATGGAACTGTGCTAGCGGTACTCGATCTAGTTGCCTACGGAAAGACGATTGTTTTAAATCACGGTGGCCAAATTGCGACGGTGTACGCGCATCTGAGCTGGGTGAGTGTCGCGGCGGGAGATGTACTGGAAACAGGACACGCTCTCGGCGGGGTCGGATCCACGGGTCTTTCTACTGGGGTTCATCTTCATTTTGAGCTGCGAGTAAACGGAATCGCGAGGGATTCAAGCGCTTATTTGAATCTCCCTGATTCCTTACCTTCTGCGGGATGAAGCCAGCGACCTCGGATTTAGAAAGCCTCTAAGTGTTCTAAAACGGCATCAATAAAACCGAAGTTCTTAGGAGTCGCGAAGTGATCGCATCCCCTCAACTCGGTGTAACTGGAGTCCGAAAGAGCATCGATCAAAGGATCGGCAGGACCAGCGAAATCTTCGCTGCCTAACACGACCCGCACTGGATGAGTTATTTGCTCGAATTGTGCGGACCCCAGAGGGTAGTGACTTCGACGCATGAAGGCCGCCAACGCTTGCCCATCTTGATCAGGTTCCGAAGCGTAGCGAGCAAAAGTTTGAGCATGGACGTCGTCATCGGCTGCTTCGCCTTGTACCCCTCGAGCGATACGTTCGGCCTGCTCTTCATCTCTTTCGAAAAGGTTCCGCCCAACACCTGCAACGACAAGCTTGCCAAACTTTTCTGGGGCGATAGATGCCATACAAAGCAAAGTTCTCGCACCCATCGAAAACCCGACCCCATCAAAGATTCCATCAGGCAGTCGGTCAACTAACCCTTGTTCCATGTCTGCATAACCAGCAGGATCGTGATGTTTTTCGGCTGACCCGTGACCCGGGAGGTCCCAAGCGATCACTTCTCGCCCGGCCTCACTCAAGAGTTCGATGATGCCTGTAGGGGTCCAAGTAGATTGAACTGAACCGGTAAATCCGTGCAATAGCAAAACAGGGTTGCTCATGTACCGAGTCTGGCAGAGGATGCTTGGCCTGTGCATGTCGGTGTCGAAAGGTAAGTGAGTTGCGTGGTTCGATTACCGTAAGGAACCAGTCTCTCGACAGAAGAGGAAACATGTCGCGCTCAGCCGGCCAACCCATTCGAATAGCCAACTGCAGTGGTTTTTTCGGAGACCGATTAGCTGCCGCTAAAGAGATGGTGGAGGAGGGACCGATTGATGCTCTGACTGGTGATTGGCTGGCCGAACTGACCATGCTCATCCTGTCGCGTATTCAGGCAAAAGCGCCTGGGCGCGGATATGCACGCACATTTGTCACTCAAATGGAAGACGTCATGGGTGAATGCTTAGACAAAGGGATCAAAGTCGTTTCGAATGCCGGAGGTCTCAACCCGGAGGCTTGCGCGGATGCAGTTCAAGAGGTAGCAGACCGTTTCGGGTTGCAACCCACCATCGCCTACGTGGCCGGAGACGATCTTTCCGATCGGCTGCCGGATTTAATAACCGCTGGAACCGATTTCGCTCATCTCGACACTGGACAACCTTTAGGTGACCTGGCGGATCGCATAGTTACCGCCAACGCATATATCGGATGCTGGGGAATTGTTGAAGCGCTCAACCAGGGAGCGGACATAGTCATCACCGGAAGAGCGACAGACGCCGCGGTCGTTGCGGGCCCTGCAGCTTGGTATCACGGGTGGGGGCGCGAGGACTGGGATGCCCTAGCTGGGGCGATCGTCGCTGGACATGTGATCGAATGTGGCGGGCAAGCTACCGGAGGCAACTACTCGTTTTTCACTGAAATTGAAGATCTCACCTATCCGGGGTTTCCCTGGGCTGAAGTGTTCGCGGATGGAAGTTCGATCATCGGCAAGCACGACGGAACTGGGGGAGAAGTATCAATCGGAACGGTCACCTCTCAGCTTCTCTACGAGATTCAAAGCGAGCGATATTTCAATCCAGATGTAGTGAGCAGATTTGACACCATTCAGCTCGAGCAAATCGAAAAAGATCGCGTCAAAATTTTCGGGACGCGCGGAGAACCGGCGCCAGAAACCCTCAAAGTGGCCATGAACTACCAAGGCGGTTTCCGTAACCAAATCTCAATAGGTCTGACTGGCCTCAATGTGGAAGAGAAGGCAGAGCTGATAGAGCGTCAATTCTGGAATAGCTGCCCCTACGGTCCTGATGACTACGAGACCGTGGTCCGGAAATTCCTCCCGACACACAAAGAGAACCCGGCAACCAACGAAGAAGCAGTAGCTGTCTACAAGATCATTGTCAAAGATCCTGATGAGCGAAAGGTCGGAAGGGCATTCTCAAATGCTGGGACAGAAATCGGGCTCTGCTCCATTCCTGGAATGTTCGGTACTGGAGGTGGCCCCGGCCCCGGCCAGCCGTTCGGTGTTTTTTGGCCAGCTTTATTGGATTCGACTCTTGCGCCGATGGAAGTCGTCGTAGGAGGTAAACGCACGTTCGTGGACAACACTGCCTCCACTACTGCGCCCGCCGTCGAACCATTAACAGTTTCACTTCCGGATGGACCTGACGGTCCCACACGGCCGGTTCCCCTAGGGGCACTTTTCGGCGCGAGATCAGGAGATAAAGGCCCCAACGCAAACTTAGGTATTTTTGCTCGCAGTGCTGCTGCCTTCGTTTGGTTGAGCGACTTCTTAACCGTTGATTGTCTCAAGTCACTAATGCCAGAAGCAGCAGATCTGGATGTCGACCGTTACGACTTCCCTAACCTATGGAGCCTCAATTTTATTTTTCACGGCTTGCTTGAAGAAGGTGTGGCTGCGTCCACCCGACAGGACCCTCAAGCGAAAGCACTTGGAGAATATCTCCGTGCGAAAATCGTTGATATCCCTGAAGTTCTTTTGCGTTAGAGAAGTTGGGTGTTTGGTTCGCTGATTACAGGATTGGTGAGTGTCCCTATCCCGTCGATAGTGATCGAAACTTCGTCGCCCGGCGTCAGCATCTTGGGCGGATCCCAGAACAGGCCAACGCCGGCTGGTGTACCGGTTGCTATCACCGTTCCAGGTTCCAATGTAAAAGCGGTCGAGAGATGGTGGACGATGTCAAAACAATCGAAAATCAAATCATCGGTGTTGGAGTCTTGACGAATTTCCCCATTCACACGCGTGGTGAGTTGCAGGTTGTGTGGATCAAGTGAGGCGCCAGTGACCATCCATGGTCCCAAGGGCCCATGAGTGTCCCAAGATTTACCCATGAGCATTGTTGGACTAGCGCGCTGCCAATCACGAACACTGACGTCGTTCATGATGCTGTAACCGGCGATTACTTCGTGCGCTCGGTCTTTTGGAACGTGACGACAGCGGCGGCCAATGATGATCGCCAATTCACCTTCGTAGTCCACCATCTCCGACGCGACCTGCGGAACGTGGATTCCCGCTCCCGGCCCAATGATGCAATTGTGGTGTTTTGTAAAAATAACGGGGGTAGTAGGCACGTCTCTGCCGCCTTCCTCAACATGAGCGCGGTAGTTCAACCCCACGGCAAGGATCGCAGGAGGAGACCCAACTGGGGGCAGAAGATGAGTTTGCGACAAGGGCATCCGCTCACCAGAAACCAGTTCTTCTATCGGTACGTTAGAAGCCAATAACTCGGGGAGATCATCATGATCGGTGATTAGGTTGACCAGTTCGTCCCCGTCTACCACAGCGATGCGAACAGAACCTTCGTGAAGATGTCGCGCGATAATCATGTAGGGACCATAGTCCCGGCTTGTTGTGATGGGCGTGCTCTGGCACTCTTGCTCAACAGGTCACTCTCGCTGCGAGAGTGGCTGTGCGACTAGGAGCAAAGCCTCAATGCGTGGACCTGAGACCAGCGCCGACTCAATCATTGAAGCCATCACGGGCTTACCTGATGGCCGAGTGTTTGCGGTCATGCTTGAACGCAAAGTCGCATTAGCTCGTCGGACTTTAAAACCTGTGTCCGTTATTTTCTTCGAAATCGACGAATTTGACTCTTTCGCCCCCTATATCCGCGAACACGCAATGAGGGTGATCTCAAGAGTCATCACTAACACTCTTCGAGAATCCGACACGGTGTGTGGTATCGGCGCCGGCGCACTTGGAGTCCTGTTAGATGACACATCAGAAGCAGGTGCTATATGGGCGGCAAACAGGATCCGACAAGCCAACGCTGAGGCTCCTTCAAGCGATGTTGTAAGCCTCTCGGCGGGAGTTGCTTGTTATCCGACTCACGCTATGGATGGCGATGACCTGATCGACGCGGCCCGAGCAGCTTGTGAGAGGGCGTTAGAACATGGTCCAGGCCGGATCCAGGTGGCCGCTGGCGCAGAGAGCCTCTGAAGTCGCGCCTTTCCCGGAGTATTGTCCAACCTGAGACGAGAAAAGCGAGATTATGGAACACTCCTACGAAAATGTCGTTATCGACTCCCCCGAACCCGGAGTCGCTCGAATCACGTTGAACCGACCTGAACGCCTCAACGCCCTCACCTATGACCTCGTCAGTGATCTACACCAAGCGTTGGACCTAGTTGACAGCCATCACGACACGAGGGCAATAATCATCACCGGCGCTGGACGAGGCTTCTGCGCGGGGCTCGATCTAACGGGATTTGGTGTAATACCTGGCACTGAAAAATTTGGACGGCAACAGCAAGGCATGGCGGTACAGCAATACATTGCGGAGCTTGTGCACCACATGCGAGACGTGCGCCAGCCGATTATCGCGGCCATAAATGGCGCGGCGGCAGGTGGCGGCTTCGCAATCGCTTGTGCCAGTGACATCCGATACTGCGACACTTCGGCAAAATTTGGCACTGCCTTTGTCCGGCTTGGCATATCGGGTTGCGACATTGGTGTCAGTTGGATGTTGCCACGACTAATTGGAGCATCTCGCGCTTGGGAACTGATGCTGACAGGTCGCGTAATTACCGCAGACGAAGCCGACCGAATCGGACTTGTGACCAATGTCGTGACCGATGAAGAGCTGATCGAAACATGCCTAGGCGTAGCCGCCGAGATTGCCAGCAATAGCCCGTTCGGGGTTTGGATGACCAAAGAAGTTATGTGGTCAAATCTTGAAATCCCGAGTCTGCGTGCTGGAATCGATATGGAAAACCGAACACAGATATTAGCGTCAGGTACTGAGGACAGTAGGGAAGCCATGGCTTCTTTCCTCACCAAATCCCAAGTGGAATGGAAAAATCGCTGATCCCATGACGTTCACGCAGCAATAATCGAAAAGTAGGTCAAAAATTTAGATTGCGTCGCTGATATTGGACGGGATAGACCTCTCAGAGAGATGCTTCCTTACCGGATTGAGTAATGAGAACGACCTGGGTCACCAGTTGGGGTTGGTCAAGTTTTCAATATCCGGCAGATGCACCAATCAACGCCCGAGGTTCAGCTGCTCCAGCCAATCTCCCGTCCTGCACCTCAATGATGTGAGCGTGCCCGAACGCGCTATTAAACGCGGACGTTGTTCGGATGCTGTGACCCAACTGTTTGAGAGCAGACTCGGCTAAAGCCGCAGAACCTTCGAGTTCAAGCACGACTTCTCCGGGATCGGCCCAAGTATGAAAACCCGTTGGATTAGAGCCAGCCAGACGCCATCGAGGAGCCGACAAAGCCTCAGAAGGGCTTTGCCCAAACAGAAGCAGTCTGGCTAACAACTGAAGGACTATCTGTGGTTGAGAATCCCCACCCATCGTTCCAATCACTGCTTTCAGACTCCCGTCGAAATTTTCTACCAACGTCGGAGCGAGCGTGTGTGGAGGTCGGCGCCCCGGGCCATAAGCCGACAGGGAATTTGGGTCCGTGGAAAACCCGATGCCTCTGTTATGAAGGGAAATTCCAGTTTTCGGCATAAATGCCAAAGCTCCCCAGCCTGACGCGTTGGACTGGATTAGCGAAACCCCCATACGGTTTTGGTCCACAGCATTCAAATAAATCGTGTCCCCAGGGTTTATCCCGGTTGCAACACTCGAGACTTGATCGCGGCGTATGGCGTTGGAACGCGGAGCCAGCCGCTCTTCTTTCAACAAATCACTGCCGTTGGCGTGTTCATGAAGCATTTCGGGCCGGTCGAAACCGGCCTGGAGAGCGGACTCAGCCAGCAGATGTATAAAAAGCGGATCGCTCACATCCTCGGGGAGTTCCAGTTGGTCGGCAATCCACGCTGCCGATAAGCAAAGGTAACCCTGGGAGTTGGGCGGTGGACTCCAGATGCGATGGCCAAACGCATCAACCGAGATTGGATCCACCCAATCTGATTGGGATTTTGTTAGGTCTTGCTCTGAGTACTCTCCTGCGCCGAAACGGATTAACTCATCCCCGAAATCGCCTTGATAGAACGCTTCTCTGGCACCCGCCGCTATCTCTTTGAGTACTTGGGCTATTCCTGCTCGGCGGATGATGGTCCCTGCTCGTGGTGTGCCATTCTGGAAGTAATCTTCAGTGTTTTCGACGCCGCTGAGCAGGCGAGTGGCCTGGGCGCACTGCGAACTGATGGGGAAGCCTTCTTCTGCAAGTCCAATAGCGTCCTGCAGCACCTCCTGAAGAGTTAACTGACCAAATTTCTTGTGCAAAGTGCACCAACCATCGACACAACCTGGAACAGGGACACTTCGAGGGTCATTACGGAACGGCATCTCGGTAAAACCGTCTCGCTTCAATTGTGCAAGATCGGCACCGCTGCCCGACCGGCCGCTTGCATTTAATGCGTACGGTTGCTTTTCTCCAGGCACGTGTACCAGTGCCCAAAGATCTCCTCCCAACCCGCACATATGTTGGCTAGTAACTGCCAGTACCGCTGAAGCAGCAATCGCGGCGTCGACGGCATTGCCGCCTTTTCGCATAGCAGCGATGCCGGCGCCGCTTGCGAGGTGGTCAATCGTGCACACCATTCCGTTGCTGGCGTGACGCGTGACAAAAGGAACATGGTGATCGGGTGACATTAAGAATCTTCCGAGGGGAGCAGGACGTGGGGATTTAATATTTGGCGAGGGTCGAGGGCGTGTTTGATGGATCGGAAGGCAAATAACTCCGCACTCGTCCGATTGAGGTGCAAGAACTCTTTCTTGGCAGTACCAATACCATGTTCGGCAGAGATACTGCCCCCGAGTTTCGCTGCGTATTCGAGAACTGCCACATCGACTGCCTCAGGCGGTTCATTCCCGCCGCTCCCCAACACATTGACGTGGACGTTACCGTCACCTAAATGGCCGAACATGTAGACAGAGGAGCCTCTATCGATTGCCGAAATGATTGACGGAACCTGGGTAACGAAATCGGCGAGCTTAGAGGCTCCTAAGGTCACGTCTAGCTTGTGGGGAGTTCCCTTGGCAGAGATGGCTTCGGTTACTTTTTCTCTGTACTGCCATAAGTTGTTTCGGCTGGAGCTATCAACACCAACCCCAACGTCGGCCACGAGCCTTCCTAGGGAGTCGATGGCGACAGCGAGTTCTTCAGTTGGATCGCTCGAAGCAGCTGCCTCAACGATTAGCCACGCTTCACTATTTGTGCCGACGGGGACAGCAGAATTGATGTGCTGGGACACTAAATGCATGGCATCACGGAAAATAACCTCCACTGCATGAAGAGACGTAACGGAACGCCTTAGGGCAGAGGTCGCTGCCACTGCGTCCCCCACGCTGTCGAAAGCGAGCATTGCAGTGCAACGATCCGTCAGATGAGGGTGAAGCCGCAGACGCGCTCTCGTGATGATTGCCAACGTTCCTTCGCTTCCCGCCAATAACGATGGAAAGTGGTAGCCCGTATTGTCCTTCTCCAAGCCCTCGAGATGACTGATAACTGACCCGTCAGCTAGCACTGCCTCTACGCCAAGCACCTGTTCTCGCATGGCGCCATAGCGAAGGACGTTGATCCCTCCTGCGTTGGTCGCAATCATCCCTCCGATGGTGCAGCTATCGCGTGCTGCGAGATCGACACCAATATCAAGGGAGGCAGAAGCGACGTGTGTTTGGGCTCGGGCCAGCGTGACTCCAGCCCCACAGGTGACTTGCTGAGCAAGTTGATCAACGGGTTCACAGTCGTTCAAGCGCATCGTTGATAAGACAACCTCGCCATTGAGCGGGACGCTTCCTCCAACCAGCCCTGTGTTGCCGCCTTGGGGTACGATCGCAAACCCCGCTTCCGCTGTCAGCATGACGACCTCAGCTACTTCAGCGGTGTTGGCTGGTCGAATGACTAAAGGCGTGTGCCCTTGAAACCTGCCCGTCCAGTCAGTGGAATAACCAGCGGTGAGGTCCGTATCTCGCAGAAGGTGATTATCGCCGACAACACCCTTGAGTTTGCGAACAAGCCCTGAAACTCTATCACTCATTCAGATTTCCCTTGTTGGGCCAAATACCACGTCGACGGAATACCTCTAAAAGGGTCGCTGGGACATCGGTCATTATGCCGTCGACCCCCAGATCAAGTAGCGAATCCATTTCCTCCACCTCGTCGATGGTCCACACGTGAACAGCGATATCAAGATCGTGGCATCTGGTAACGAATCTTGCATCAACTATTGGAAAGGGTCCTTGACGAATTGGTACCTGAGCGGCCCGCCCACGGAATCGATGCAGGGGAAAATTCCAGGAAGCCAACCGGGCACGAAATACTTCAACGGGGCCCATGCTAAGACACACTGTCTCTCCGAACTCATCGTGGATTCTCTTTAGGCGGGCATCGGAGAAAGCGCCAATACAGACTCTGTCGAGCGCTTTCAATTCCCGGAGTTCACGGATTAAAGGCTCCACAGCGGTGTTCGCTTTTGGGTCAATGTTGACCCGTAAATCTGGAAAAGTAAGCATCAATTCGCTGAAACGGGGGATGGGCTCGCGCCCGTCAACCAAGGCTTGGCTGACTTCGCTCCAAGTCAACTGGGAGATGCGTCCGATTGAATTAGTCACCCGATCGAGACGGTCATCGTGAAAGGCAACGAGAACTCCATCTGCAGTAGCGTGGACATCTGTTTCCACGTAACGAAAACCCAGATCAACGGCTCCTTGAAACGCTGGCATGGTGTTTTCAGGCCAAGAACCCGCGCCCCCGCGATGTGCGATAGGGATCGGAGACGATGCGTCGAGATAAGGATGTGTAGCAGCCATGGGTAGCTAGTATTACGGTTCACCGCTTCGTTGGATAGCCGAGCTACTCTCCGCGTCTAGTGTCTTCCTCTTTTCCTCCACTTCAACGTTTCCAAGACGCCTTGAGTGAATCGCCCCTACGGCTTGATATCGCCGCATTATCCATTGGCGCGCACTGTGCTGAAACACCTATGGATGTCGAGAGCGAGTTATCAAAAATTGACCGTCTCGCTGAGAAAATCTCTGACCACACGCTTCCCGGGGTTATCCAGTTCTTGTTCCAAGACCAAGGTTTCGGAGGAGAGAAGGATGAGTACTACAACCCGGCCAATAGTTACATCGACCAGGTACTTCAGCGCAGACGGGGCATACCTATTTCCTTGGCGATCATCACCATCGAAGTGGCACATCGGTGCGGTGTCCCTCTCTTTGGTGTGGGAATGCCTGGACACTTTCTCGTTGGACATAGAGAGGCCGAGGGAGTATTTGTTGACCCGTTTGAAGGCAAAATCATTGACAAATCAGCTGCTCGGGATCTTTTTTTGGTACTCCACCCAGGGCAAGAATTCAGGACAGAATTTTTGAGCGAGACTGCACCGGACGTCATCGTTTTGAGAATGCTCAACAACCTTCGGATGATTTATTTAAGAAATGGGGCTGTCTCAGAGTTAACGTCAGTTCTCGAACTGTTGGTCTGTCTTGATGACTGCCCTATAGATGAATTTCACCGCCTTGCTTCAGCGTTAGATGCCTTAGGCAGAACCGATGAAGCAGCGCGACACCTTGACAAAGCAGCTGACCAGTACAGCGGAACCGATGCCGACCAACTGAGAGCTCGAGCGACTCACCTGTGGGCGCGTTTGAACTGACGCTCGAACCGCGCTGCGACTCAGCCACTAGTTCTGGCGGAAGTCAGATGATCGAAAGATCACAATACGATCGGAGACGGGCCCCACTCATCAGAGAATTCCGACGCAGGGCTACGGTGCCGCTACGGTGGCGTTACGGGAGGATTAATGACGCTTACAACGGAAGAAAAGCATCTTGACGGTCTGGTCCAGCAGCTGCTGAAAGAGCATGACCCCGCTGGTGAACGCGTTGAATTCCTTGAAGCACAGTTTGATGTAGGTCTTGCTTGGGTGCATTTCGACGAGGGGTATGGCGGTCTGGGTGTAGCCCCGAAACTCCAGAGTCGAGTCAACACACAATTGGGCGACGTTGGCGCTCCGATGTGCTGGCCCTTCAACCCGATTGGTTACGGCATGTGTGGGCCAACGGTCTATACCCACGGGAGCGAAGCACAAAAGAACCGCTATCTGCGCCCACTCTTCACTGCAGAAGAAATCTGGTGCCAACTGTTCTCTGAGCCATCGGCAGGCAGTGACGTAGCAGGCCTTACTAGTCGAGCGGTACGAGACGGCGATGAATGGGTAGTCAATGGACAAAAAGTTTGGACGAGCTTGGCACACGTGTCGCGATGGGGATGTCTAGTGACCCGAACTGACCCTGAGGCACCTAAACACAAAGGATTGTCCTATTTCGTCGTTGATATGAAGCAAGAGGGAGTCGATGTTCGACCCTTGCGGCAGATGACTGGCGAAGCGGAATTCAACGAGGTGTACTTCACTGATGCGCGCATCCCTGATGCTGAGCGACTAGGAGAAATCGGTGATGGCTGGCGAGTCGCGCTAACCACGTTGATGAATGAGAGAGTAGCGATCGGCGGGGGACAGGCGCCTCGCGGTTCAGGTCCTATCGCCGAATCAGTTCGACTATGGGGTGCGATAGCGGAGCACCGCAAAGACCTCGCCACCCAAGACCGTCTGATGCGCTTATGGAGTAAATCAGAAGTCACCCGTTTAACGAATATTCGGGCGAGTCAGAATAGAGGGAAAGGCGTGCCCGGCCCAGAAGGGTCTACAGGGAAACTTGCGTTCGCTGAAAATAACAAAGCCATACGCGAATTCAATATGGAGTTATTGGGTCCCCAGGGGATGCTCTACGATCCCAATCGAACCGAACATCAGACGGTTGATAGAGCTACCAATACCTACGGGAGTGTGCAGAAACATTTCTTGCGGTCAAGAGCTAACTCAATTGAGGGCGGAACGTCGGAAGTAATGAGAAACATTTTAGGAGAACGAGTGTTGGGTCTCCCTGGAGATATTCGCACCGACAAGGATCTTCCCTTTAGCGAAGTTCCAAGAAGCTGACCCAGCACGCGTTAGTCGCGGATTGAGAGGTGAGGCGACCCGCGAAAGTGGGTTGTTTCGTTAACAGTCCTAACGCTGCGGTGGCCTTGACTTGAGGCCAAAACGCGGGTCACCGAGCTGTAGTCGACGTCGAACTTCATGAAAGCATCTGAATTAAATTTGAGGCAGTGAGCCAAATAGGCGTTAATAACCCCGCCGTGACATACGACGCCCACGCGCTGACCGGCATGGTGTTCAACGATTTCCTCTAAAGCTGCCACGACATCCGAAGACCAAGTCGTCAACGAACGAAACGACTCTGACATTTGTCCCGACGCAAAACGTTCCCAAGCGGGTCGATTGACCTCTTTTAGTACTTCCATTGGTACATAAGCGCTTGAGTCACGATCAAACTCGCTGATCTCTTCCCGAACATTTGCTACCAGACCACACAGTTCCTCCAACGGCATCGCTGTTTGGCGGGCTCGCCGCATCGGGCTGCTGTAGAGATAATCAATTTTCTCCTCGCTGAGCCAACGAGCAACTGCAGCGGCCTGTTGGTGGCCAATCTCGGCCAAAGGGGGATCTGCAGGGCTTCCATCACTCGTTTCGATGTGCTCAGGGCGGCCGTGTCGTACAAATATCAATTCCACTTTCGATGACCTTAGAAGATTCAGAGCCCCAAAGTGACTCAATAAACGCTGTTGACGATCTGGTGAACACTCAGAAATCTTGCTGGCCTTTTTCTTACCTCTCGGTACCGTGGAGCAAATGGCACGACGTACCAAGATCATCGCGACAATCGGTCCTGCGTCGCAGGACAACACGACTTTGCGAAAAATGATCGAAGCAGGAATGGATGTCGCTCGAATCGGACTAGCTCATGGCACGCTGGACGAGCAGGTAGAGAAATTTCAGACGGTGAGAACTGTTGCAGCTGATCTCGGTCGCCATGTCGGAATCATTGTTGATTTACCGGGTCCTAAAATCCGATGCGCTCCGTTCGCCGATGGCGGATTCGAGCTTCTAGAAGACACACAAATATCTCTAGGGGTTGATGGATCTGAAAGTTCAGGGGACCTTATCAACGTCGATTATCCCGACCTGATCAACGACGTCCAGCTCGGTGACACACTTTCATTCGCTGATGGGAAAGTGATCCTAACTATCGAAAATCGCGAAGGAGACCGGCTAAAGGCTCGCGTCTTATACGGCGGAAAACTTGAGGGGAGACCCGGATTACATGTCCCGTCGGACCGGCTCCGTCTGACCTCGCCGACAGACGACGATCTGGCATTGTTGGACACTTTTGTCGAGTTAGGGACAGACATGGTCGCTATATCCTTCGTTCGTTCGGCCCACGACATCCGTCGACTTGGGGTAGAGCCAGCCCCTAGAGGCCCGTTGGTCATCGCAAAAATTGAAACCAAAGCTGCCATTCAAAATCTTGAAGGAATAATCGAAGCTTCCGGGGCGGTCATGGTGGCGCGAGGAGACCTTGGTTCTGAGGCCGATATCGAAGAACTGCCCCACTTACAAAAACACATTATTCAAGAATGCATAGCGCTTGGACGACCCGCCATCACAGCAACGCAAATGCTTGAATCGATGGTTTTTGCTCCCACTCCGACCCGAGCCGAAGCATCTGATATAGCGAACGCCGTCTTTGATGGCACGTCTGCGGTAATGCTGAGCGGCGAGACCGCAATCGGTAGAGATCCGATCAACGCGGTGAGAACAATGGCCACAATCACAGCGCGGGCAGACGAAAAGTTCAACTACGAATCATGGGTGGACCGTATCCAGGCGCTTCGACGCCGCTCGAAGACCGCTGCGACATACTTGCGGGTGACTGACGCCTTGACCATGGCGGCTGCGCGAACTGCTACAGAGACAGACGCAGCGGCAATTATTTGTTTGAGTCGTTCGGGGTTCACCGTTCGCAGCGTCGCTCGGTTCAGGCCAACGGTTCCGTTGTTTGGTATGACTTTCGATGATCGCACAGCGAACCAACTTTCTCTTTCGTGGGGAACCCGACCTCTGATTTTCGATGAGCAATCAACTCCAGCGGGGACGGCGCAAGAGGCGTTAGATAGTGCTGCAAGGATGGGCGTAGTCCGCTCTGGCGATACCGTCGTCGTTGTCTCCGGCTCTAGTGCTGAAACTCACGCGACAGACACCCTCAGGGTGCTGCGAGTCCCTTAATTCGTGGTGCCTTATCAGCAAAAGGTCAGAGAGCTAGCCGTCTATCGAAGTGGCACAAACGATCCCGATTTGCAGATCGTTTTGGTCCACGGCGCCATAGACAGAGCAGCCGGAATGATTCGGATTGCGCGCCGCCTCAAACAACATGAAGTAATTAGATACGACCGACGCGGTTACGGCCGCTCTGCGAACGCGCCAGCGACGGAGTCCTTTTCTCAACAAATCGATGACTTGCACGCGGTCGTGGCAGACCGGCCCACTGTCGTCTTTGGTCACAGCTATGGAGGGGTTATTGCTCTTGCTTTGGCAACTCAACGAAACTCCGCCCTGAGGGCCGTTGTGACCTTTGAAGCGCCGAGAGCTTGGGAGAAGTGGTGGCCGGCACCTCCACCTGACGATGTAAACCCGGCGGATGCAGCAGAACATTTGTTGCGAGGCGTGATTGGTAATGAACGTTGGGACGGCTTAGGTGAAGTGGTGCAGCAACGAAGACGCGCCGAGGGAATGTTGATGGTTGAAGAACTTCGCGCGCAAGTGACACGTCGCTATGACGCACAACAGATCGACATTCCGTTGATTGTCGGTGTTGGCCAACAATCCGGTGATCGTGCACAGCGCGCAGCGTCTGCCACAGCCATCGAGGGGGCAAATTCCCGTTTGGTTACCATCGCTGGCGCCGGTCACGCTGCGCCTATGACTCATCCTGAAGCTGTAGCCGGCCTGATCCGTATAGCAATTACTGATGCGGGGATCACCAATTAGTAGAAGGCATCGCTAAAGTCACCGTATGTCTGAGCATTCCATTCATCTGACACCAACAGGTCCACCCGAGACGATTATCGGACCCTATGACGCCGAAGCATTGAGTGCCTTGTCGGAGGTGCTCAATACGCCAGCATCAGACCAGCAGGAGCGTGTGGCAGAAATCGTTTCGCGGTGGCCCAGATTTTTGGATGGCTGGGTGGCCATGGGTCAGTTGGCCCATGGGCCAGTGGAGGCGTACGCGTACTTCCGAGTGGGCTATCACCGAGGATTAGACACGCTACGTGCTGCTGGTTGGAAGGGCAGTGGATACGTTCGGTGGTCAGAAGAAACGAATCATGGCTTCCTGCGTTCACTATTAGGGCTTCACCGCGCTGCTACCGCCATTGGAGAAATTGATGAACAAGAACGATGCGCTCAGTTTTTAATGCAACTTGACCCATCGGGAGTGCCTGACGACGAATGAGGATTACCGGGGCAGTGCTGTGTGGCGGAACATCAAGTCGCATGGGTCGCGATAAGGCCACATTGGACCTCAGGGGTCGCCCCATGGTCCAGTGGGTCGTAGACGCAATGAAGGAAGCTGGTGCGACAACCGTTGTTGCCCTGGGTGACCGCCCCGACCTGCAACTACCGGTGCTGGTTGATCGCGAGCCAGGCAGCGGGCCGCTCGGCGCCATAATCGGTGCCATTGAACAATTCGGCACACTCCTGGTCTGCCCATGCGACGTCCCTATGGTTTCATCCCAACTATTAAGAGAAATCATTTCAAGTGCTGGAGCAGCGAAAGAGTCAGTTGTCCTGGCACACGGCGGACATTTGGAGCCGCTGATCGGCCTCTACAAGGAAGAATCACTAGAACTCTTGAAGGTTGGCTACAGCAAAGGGGCTCGCGGCCCAAAGACGGCGCTCAAGGTTCAGGACTACCACACAATCCAGGTTGCGCCCGAATGCGTGCAGAATGTGAACACTCCGGAAGATTTGCAGTCTTTATTTTCGAAATTTGAGGTATAGAGCGCCACGGCAACGACCTATCCTTTGACCTCGAAAGGTAATCGAGTGGAACTCCCTGAGATTAGCGTCGACCAATTGGCTCCCGAACTGGCATCAGGAGCCAGGCTCCTTGATGTGCGAGAAGTTGAAGAATGGCAGGACGCGAGAGTCCCAGGCGCGAAGCTGCTGCCCCTCGGTGAAGTAGTCGATCGATTGACTGAAATCTCGACCAACGGACGGCTGTACGTGATCTGCAAAAGCGGGGGGAGAAGCGCAAACGCTTGCGAATTTCTTCGCATGAGCGGTATTGATGCTGTCAACGTTACGGGCGGGACGCTTGCCTGGATCGAATCAGGTCGAGAAGTCGACTCAGGATCCGTGTGACTTTTCGTCGCCGCCGATTAGGTGGCCAACCCTCTACGCCTCAATCTGTATCGACGCCTGGCTCAGAAGCGGCGGATTACGAATGGGTGGACAACCAAGATGTGTTCAACGATCTAGTTACCCACGCGTTATCAGCAGAGCGAATTGCAGTTGATACGGAGTTTCACCGCGAACGGACATATTGGCCCAGAGTCGCTCTTCTGCAGATCGCAGTCGAAAATAATATTTTTCTTGTTGACCCTTTAGAAGTCGATCTTAAGCCGTTAGAAGCAGTCCTCGATAGCGACGTTCTTTGGGTTATGCATGCGTCTTCGCAAGATCTCGAAGTGATGGAACGGGCGTGCGGTGTCATTCCACGCCACTTGTTTGACACTCAAATCGCTGCTGGCTTCGCGGGTATGTCGACCCCATCACTGTCTGCACTTGTTGAACGGTACGTCGGTCATCGCTTACCTAAAGGTGACCGGTTAACCGATTGGTTCGAACGACCCCTGCGACCCACCCAACGCGACTATGCGGCTAGTGACGTGCTGTACCTCTTTGAACTGCATGACCGTTTGACGGCCGATCTTGAGCAACGAGGGCGCTTGGATTGGGCCACAACTGAATCTGATCCGTCGAGTTGGTACACAAAACCAACTTTGCCAGTCGAGCTCGCATGGACCCGAATTAAAGAAGCCCGCCATCTCCGAGGCTCGGCCCGTTGCGTAGCATCGGTTCTGGCAGAGTGGAGAGAGCGAACTGCGCAAAATAAAGACTTGCCGACTCGGTTCATTCTCTCGGATCTAGCGTTGGTAGGAGTAGCGCAGCGCGCTCCGAAAAACTCTGAGGAGTTAAAGGGAGTACGGGGCTTAGACGGCCGGTACATGAAAGACCGTGCAGCTGACGAAATACTTTCCCTAGTAGCCGAAGGATTGAGACGACCTTCGGAGGATGTTCCCACACTTGATATTGAAGAGGGACCCAAGCTAGATAAAGAACTCCGAGCTGCGGTAACCCTGGTATCGGCTTGGGTATCTCAAGTAGCGAAGGACGAGTCACTTGACCCAGCGTTACTCGCCACGCGCGCAGATATTACTGACTTATTAAGGGGATCTAAAAATGCCCGGCTATCTACCGGATGGCGAGTGGATCTGGTGGGGAACCGCATCCAGGATCTTGTGACGGGTCGAGCAGCCGTGGCGTTCGATCCCCGAGGAGGACTGGTTCTCGAACCCCGCGTTCGGCGAGAAAATTAAAAGAAACGAAAATTCGACCGCTATGGACTCAAATTCTTGCGCGTAAATCTGATAGAACGAAGGGGTCGCAATGCGTTGATTTAGGTAGCTAACTCAGTTGCTGCGCGACGAAGAAGGCGATTTGGAGACGAGGAGCCATCCGTGAAGAAGGGTCGGCATCGCCGGTACGAAGAGGCGCGTAAATTCCAACGGGAAAATGCTGAAGCTTCTTTTACCGTGGAAGACTTTGATTTCGAAGAGCCAGATCTGTTTTCTAAAGACAAAGAAGACGATCCGGATGACCAATATGGAGACGTAGCCGAAAAATACGATGACTACTCCGAGTTGGCGGCAAAATACGCAGACTTCGACGAAAGCGACGAAGAGAAAACTTAAGCCCGCGAAATTAGCGTCGCCTAACGGTGGGGTGCGGTAACAGCGAGCTTCGAGTCCGTCGTTTGTCTAGTTCGGCGCGTAGCCAGCCGTACACCACAGACCCACAGATGGCGGACAGTTCCTGCTCCATCTGGAGGTAGACGGCGTGCTCACCAACATGAGCTTGGTCTTCACTTGTGCACCACCACCACACGTCGGTTTCTTCGCCACCCCAGTCGCGCCGCTCCCATTCACGCACCATTGTGTATATGTGCCCTGTCACCGTTTCGTGATCTTCGCGACGAAGTGGCGCCTGCCAACAGATTTCTGGCTTGGTTCTCATCGGATGAGAATCGGATTGAATTGCGAGATGATGAAACGCGCAACCTGCGCCATTGCCATGGTCTGGTCGATTTTGGAAAATACACGCCCCGTCTACGACGCGAGTTCGCCACCAGCCCGCTTCGTCTTGCCATAAACCGCCACCGAGACTTTCGGCTGTATTGCGGTGTTGCCAGAGATCACCTGTCAACCTTTCAATCTGATTTCTCACGTGTTCTAAGTCTTCGGCATCTGAAATATAAGCACCATGAGTGCAGCAGCCCAGTTGTTGTTCAGGAGCGGGTTCCGCTGCAGTCCCTGGGCATCCTGCCCCGTAAATACAAGTCCAGTTGCTAGCGAGGAAAGTAATATCGAATAGCCAAGTGCGGTGCTCGCCGGGATCCTCGAACGATAACCATTCGCGATCATGACTAGAAGACGTTAAGGGCGTCGCCACGGACCCAGCCTACGATACGTTCATCATGATGCCGCGACCTGTAGAGAAGCCTCTTCTTGACGAACTTCAAACACTTCTAGGAGACCGCGCTCGAGCTGAAGATTTTGAGCTAGGTCTATATGGCAAAGACGGCTCGGTTCTTGAGGGTCGCCCGGCGGTACTTTGTTTGCCCGTAAACAGTGAAGAAGTCCAACGTATTGTTGAGATTTGTGGAAAATATGAACGGCCATTTACCGCACGAGGATCTGGAACCGGCTTAGCCGGAGGGGCTGTTCCAGTTGGCGATCCGGTAGTAATCGCAACCGCGAAGATGAACAAGATCATCGAAGTTGATTTGGACAATCGCATTGCTTGGGTGGAGCCTGGGGTACTTAATCTTGATCTAAGTACCCAACTGAAACCTTTAGGGTTTCACTTCGCCCCGGACCCGTCCAGTCAACAAGTGTGCTCGATCGGAGGAAATGTCGCGAACAACAGCGGAGGACCTCACTGTTTGGCGTATGGCGTGACCAGCGCCCATGTTGCAGCTATCGAAGTTGTTCTTCCCGATGGAACAGTCACGGTCTTGGGTGACCTGTCCGCAGAGCCGTCAGGGTATGACTTACGAGGTCTGTTTATCGGTTCGGAAGGGACCATGGGAGTCGCGACCAAAATCGCGGTTCGCTTGACCCAGAACCCACCCGAAGTGCGTACTTTGCTGCTGGATTTTGCTGACGTAAGGGATGGCGCAGCGGCGGTCTCGGCGATCATTGCTCAAGGCCTCATACCCGCAGCGTTGGAAATGATGGACCATCGGGCCATTGAAGTAGTTGAAGCGTTCGTCAACGCTGGCTACCCAACTGAAGCTGACGCTGTGCTCTTAGTGGAACTGGACGGTCTTCCTGGGGGTGTTGAAAATGGGGTCGACATAGTTCGACGAGTCGCAGAAGCTCATCATGTTGGCACGGTGCGACTTGCAGCGGATGAAGCTGAAAGAGCGCTGCTCTGGAAAGGTAGGAAGAATGCTTTTGGCGCCGTCGCACGCATCAAACCTGACTATTACCTCCATGACACGGTCGTGCCGCGAGGAAAGCTAGTCGAAGTACTCGAGAAGGTTTATCGAATCGCCGACGTGTACAACCTGATTGCTATCAACGTGTTCCATGCTGGAGATGGCAATCTGCATCCAATTCTGGCGTACGACAGTCGCGAGCCTGGTGTTCTGGAGCGGGTGCACGCAGCGGGGAGAGCAATCATCACTGCATCGATCGAGGCTGGAGGCGTGCTGAGTGGTGAGCATGGGATAGGTCTTGAGAAGCGCGATTACATGGGCATGCTTTTCAGCGAACATGATATGGCTACGCAAGATTTGATTCGCGAGGCTTTTGACCCAGAGGGTTTAGCGAACCCTCTAAAGGTTCTCCCGTCAGGTTCTCGATGTAGCGATTCATTTGGGCAGCACGTCCCGGAAGGCGCGTGGGTGTGAATACGCAGCACTTCATCGAGGAACCGATTCTCCAATTTGCGTCTGATGTCGGATCGGTAGGTCCAGTAACCGTCGTTGGCGGCCGAACCCAATGGGAAGTAGGGGGACTGCCCCTCCTCGGTTCGCGCGAAGTTCGCGCGCCCGCCGGCGTTTGGTCACATGAGCCAGAAGAAATGACCGTCCGGTGTGGAGCTGGGACTTCGATTAGGGAGTTGAACGAGAAATGTGCACAATTCGGACAGATGGTGCCTTTCGACTTGAACCCCGAGGCGACCGTTGGCGGAGCGCTTGCTGTGGGGCGGACCGGTTTTCGACGTCTTCGGTACGGACCCATTCGAGACTTCGTACTTCGGATTAGACACATAGACCACAGTGGACTGCTGGTGACCTCGGGTGGGCCGACGGTAAAGAACGTCTCGGGTTACGATCTGTGCCGTCTCCTCGTCGGGTCACTAGGTAAATTGGGCTGTATAGCCGAGGTGATCTTGCGATGTTTGCCGATCCCCGAGACGACCCAATGGCTTACCGGAACGGGTGACCCCTTCAAAATTTACAACCAGTTGTATCGGCCCTCTTCGATCCTATGGAACGGAGACCAGGTGTGGGTTTGCCTCGAAGGCGTAAAGTCCGATGTTGAGTCCCAGGCGGCTCTCCTTGGTTTTGAAGAAGTGAGCTCGCCGCCCAGCTTTCCGACCCGCGGAAGAATGTCGCTTGAACCGAAAGCGCTTCGAGGTCTCGTCGACGATTCCAAAGATTGGCTTGCTGAAATCGGTGTGGGCGTCGTTCACTGCGCCGAGACGCAAACCCCAGTACCACTTTCAGACGCTAACAAGATTCTTATGAGTGACCTCGAACACCGGCTCGATCCGACTGGTCGTCTAAATCCAGGTCGGGAGTTGGTCACTACATGAAGAAAATCGCCGTGGAACTCGGAATCGACTCGGAAGATCTGGCGTCTTGCGTTTCATGTGGCCTTTGTCTTCCGCACTGCCCGACATACCGTGTAACGCAAGAAGAGTCAGCTTCACCGCGCGGGCGTATCGCCTTAATGAGGCAGGCAGAGAGCACTGGATTGATCGATCAGAGCTTTGTCGATTTCATGGATGCCTGTATTCAATGTCGCGGATGCGAAACGGCGTGCCCGGCGGGTGTTCCATTCGGTTCGATGATGGAAACAACACGTGAGGCTTTAGCGGAACAAACTTCGTATCAGCCTTGGTGGCGCCGCTGGGGCTATCGAGTGCTTGGATGGCCCAATATTTTGGCGGTCGGTTCGAAAGCATTAGCGGTTCTTCAAAAACTCAAACTTCTTCCGAATAAGTTGGCCCTACCGAAGATCCCATTGATGCAAGCGCCTTTGGTCCCTAGTGGCGACGATGTGTGGTTATTCACTGGTTGCGTAATGGACGCCTGGATGCGAGATACCCATCGAGCCACCCAACGAGTCATCGAAGCCGCCGGGGCAGGGGTCAGCTTCCCCGACAAAAAAGCGGCATGTTGTGGTGCACTGCACGTTCATGCAGGCCTAAGAGAAGAAGCTCGACGCTTAGCTCGACGCACAATGGGTGCCTTTCCCGGCGAAGCACCGATCCTCGTGGACTCGGCTGGCTGTGGAGCACAGTTAAAAGAATATGGCGATCTTTTAGATACCCCAGACGCGCACAAGTTCAGTCAACGGGTGTTGGATGTGCATGAGTGGTTAGTGAACCATCTGGATGAACTGCCTATTGCTCACGCGAATCCTCCGCGAATTGCCATTCAAGATCCCTGCCACCTTCGACATGTGCAGCAATCTCATGACCCTGTTCGGGCTGTCTTAGCTCGATACGCGGACCCAGTCATCCTCGATGATGATGGCTTATGTTGTGGTGCAGGGGGTGCCTATTCCATGCTTCATCCTGAGACCGCGGCCGCAGTTAGAGAACGAAAAATTGAATTAATCAATCGAGCTCAGGTCAAAGAGGTAGCGAGCGCTAATCCGGGTTGTCTGTTACACCTCCAAGCGGGAGGCATGGCAGTTCGCCATCCAATGGAAATAGTTGACGACCTCATGCGGAAAGACACCTGACGTGGAGGAAAAGCTGGAAGACATCAAGAGCCGCCTAGAGCAGATTTCCGAAGAACTCGGCGACATCGGAATGGAAGCTTTGCGGGAGGCCCTCGAAGCTGAGGTGACCGCGACACGTCCAGAGATTGAGAAGCGGCTGAGTCGAGCTCGTCGCGCGGTCGACAAGGCCGCAGCAATCATTAGTGGTGGCCCGCAGTCAACTGTTCTCTAGCTAATCCGAGTCGGATTTGGGGGAGTGGCTGCGTTGTTGGGGAATCACACTTGATCCCCAAGGGCAGCAACGGGAATAAGTTTTCGGTCCGTGGGATTGTCCGGCGAAATTGTCTCGGTTTTGACGACAGTGGGCCCTCCATCAGCTTCGCCGTAGGAGGTTGTTCGCTGACGGATAGTTCGCCCAAGCGGTTCAGCGATGGCCCGAAAGTCATCCTCAAGGAGTCCTTGCCCGTGCTGTGCACCAGCCGCGCGGCTGATATTTTCATCCATCAGCGTCCCGCCAAGATCGTTGGCTCCAGCTCTCAAAATCTGTTTGGCGCCCTCAACTCCGATCTTCACCCACGACACCTGGATGTTGTCGATGAGCCCGTGGTACGCGATTCGACCCACGCTGTGCATCAGCAGTGTTTCTCTAAAAGTTGGCCCTCGTCGGGCTTGTCGCTGGAGGTAGATCGGGCTTGCCATGTGCACAAATGGCAGCGGGACCCACTCGGTGAAGCCACCCGTACGCTTTTGAAGTTCGCGGGTCCTCACGATGTGGTTCGCCCAATGACGGGGTTCCTCTATGGACCCGAACATGATGGTGATATTCGAATGAAGGCCAATCGCGTGAGCTGCCTCATGGCATTCCAGCCACTCTCCTGTTGAAATTTTGTCCGGGCAAAGAATTTGCCGGACCTCATCGTCAAGAACTTCCGCAGCCGTCCCGGGAAGCGACTTGAGCCCTGCTTCTTTCAAACGCATCAAGTACTCAACCAAAGATTCGTTGAGGCGGTGGGCCCCTTCGGTCACTTCCAACGCTGTGAAGCCATGTAGGTGCATGTCAGGCACAACGTCTTGGATTGCTTTACACACATCGATGTAATAATCGCCGTCAAAGCTTGGATGGATGCCGCCCTGAAGGGTCACTTCCGTCGCTCCCAGTTGAGCTGCTTCGATCACACGTTCTTGTATGTCTTGCAGAGTGAGCATGTATGGGGTGCCGCGAAGGTTAAGAGAAAGCGGACCTTTTGAGAATCCACAGAATCGACATTTGAATGTGCAGACGTTGGTGTAATTAATGTTTCGATTGTGAACCCATGTCACTCTGTCGCCTACAGCTTGTCGACGTAGCTCGTCAGCAACTTCTGCGACTGCCACAACTTCAGGTCCGCGGGCTTCGAAGAGAGTAATGATTTCGTCCCGCTCCACTTCGTGACCTAACAGGACTCCTTCGAGAACTTCTTGTACTGCCCCCCGAGAAAACGATTGGCCAGGGACGATTTTCATCGGTGGATGTTCTGCTCCTCCTGAATACCACTGAGTGCTGTCTTGGTCAGCTAAGAGCACGTCAGCTCCTGAGCCGACATCGCGATTCTCCATGGTCTTCTCGGGCATTTGCGCGCCGGGATCATCTCTACCTAAGCCTTCGGCGTCGCTCCGATCGAGAACAGGGAAACGGTTCTCTTCATCAAGCCATTGTTCGGGCCGGAGAGCGAAACTTGGGTGAATGGTCAGTCTCGGAGCGAGAGAGAAGCCTTTTCTTTCCGTTACCTCCCGAAGTCGATCCAGATCAGGCCACGGCCGTTCGGGGTTTACGTGGTCAGCGGTAATGGGTGACACGCCACCCCAGTCGTCGATTCCGGCATCGAGAAGGCCGCCGAAATCGTCGGTGAGATTCGGCGGAGCTTGAAGGTGTATGTCTGCCGGAAGCAAAATGCGAGCAATCGCGATGGCTTGCAAATATTCGTCGGATGGACAAGGCGGACTCTGATGCATAGCTGTGCCCGATTTGGGCAGGAAATTCTGAACAATGACTTCTTGAACGTGTCCGTGCCTTCGGTGGCTTTCAGCGATCGCGAGGATTGTCTCGACGCGGTCGGTGACGGTCTCCCCAATGCCCACTAATAGGCCAGTTGTGTACGGAATCTGAAGTTGGCCGGCAGCTTCCAGTGTGTTCAACCGCCGTTCTGGTTCTTTGTCCGGACAGCCTCTGTGGCAGAGAAGTTCTTCGTTCAGACTTTCCAGCATCATGCCTTGGCTGGGGCTTACTTTTCGCAACTCAGCTAACTCTTCGCGATATAGCGCACCAGGGTTGGCGTGAGGTAACAACCCGGTTTCGTCGCGCACCATTCGACACATATCAATCAAATACTCGATGGTGGTCTGATAGCTGTGGTCGTGGAGCCATTCTTTTGCTACCGAATAACGCAGTTCTGGTCGCTCACCAAGCGTGAACAGTGCTTCGTGGCACCCCTGAGACGCTCCGTGACGCGCTATGGCCAACACCTCATCAGGTTCGAGGTAAGGATGGTCAAGTCGAGCTGGGGGCTGAGCGAAGGTGCAGTAACCGCACTTGTCTCGGCACAGCATGGTCAACGGTATGAAAACCTTGGGACTGTACGTGACCCGAGTTCCGTGCGCTTCATCACGAAGAGACGAAGCGCGTTCCAATAGAGAGTGGAGAGGCAAATTCAGGAGCGAATCAACTTCAGCAGAAATGTCAATACTCATTGTCATTGTTTCTCCGTTCTCACGAGCCGACGCTTGCGCCAGGACCGGGTCGACTTCGAATCTCATCGGGATCAAGTGAGTCGTTACAGGATGGACATTGGGTGATCTGTTTAAGAGGGGTTCCGCATTCTGAATGAACAAGAAGTGTGGGTGGCGTCCCGTCGTTGTACCAACGGTCGCCCCATCCCATTAAGGCGACCAGACTTGGTGACAGGTCTCGTCCTTTCTGAGTGAGGAAATACTCATGCCGAACGGGTCTGTCCTGGTAGGGAACTTTGCTTACGATGTCTGCCTCGACCAGTTTGGCCAAACGAGACGCGAGAAGATTCTTAGCGATACCGAGATCGTCTTCGAGTTGGCTGAAACGGCGTACTCCTCGAAACAGATCACGAAGGATAAGAAGCATCCATCGATCCCCGACCACATCGAGCGTTCGTTGGATAGAACAACCGTCACGTGGCTCTGACCTATTCCCCATGTACGGAACATAGGTGAGTAAGTTTCGATTTGCAACCGACTTACTGTTAATTCAGTGAAGCGGCCTTCGTTGACAAGCTGCTGATTAATTCGTCGAAGCTTTTAACGAACGAGGCAACGCCTTCTTCTTCTAGTACCGCGGCGACATTGTCGAGATCAATGCCGAGAGCCGACACAGCATCAAGCACTGCTTGAGCCTCGAATGGATTGGCGTCAACTGTCCGAGCAACCGTTCCCTTTTCTACAAACGCATCGATCGTGTTATCAGGCATGGTGTTGACGGTATTGGGTCCTATCAACTCGTCCACATACAAGGTTCCGGAGTAACTCGGATTCTTGGTGCTTGTTGAAGCCCAAAGCGGTCGTTGTAGCTGGGCTCCCTTGTCCGCTAACGCCTGCCAACGGGGACCATCGAAAACAGTTTTGAAAGTCAGATAAGCGACTTGAGCTTGCGCTACTGCAGTTCTTCCGCGCAGAGAAAGAGCCGCATCAGTTCCTATTTCTTCAAGACGGCGATCTACCTCAGTATCGGTCCGCGAGATAAAAAAAGACGCAACACTAGCGATTCCAGAGAGGTCATCTCGGCCAGCCTTCACAGCGTCCTCTAATCCGGCGATGTAGGCCTCCATTACTTGGCTGTACCGAGACACCGAAAAAATTAATGTCACGTTGATGGACCTACCCTCACCGATCATCGCCCGCACCGAAGGAAGACCTTCTAACGTTCCCGGAATTTTGACCATAAGGTTCGGCGCGTCGAGCCTCTCATGCAGGGCTCTTGCCGCTTCGGTTGTTTCGTCGGTTGCTCTTGCGAGCGCTGGATCGACTTCCACTGAGACAAATCCATCTGTCCCGTTCGAAGACTCATAAACCGGTAGGAGAGCGTCGAGAGCGCCCCTAATGTCACTCGTCACTAAGTCCCAGTAAGCCATGTCCACAGCGACGCCGTCGGAAATTAGTTGCACGAACTGCTCGTCGTAGTCTGCGCTACCCTCGATCGCCTTTTGGAAGATTGCTGGATTAGAGGTAAGGCCTCTGATCCCTGAAGCCACCCATTGATCCAATTCTCCGGTGGTGATCCAGCCTCGGCGAAGGTTGTCTAGCCAAGGGCTTTGTCCTTGCTCGTTATGTAGGGCTAAAAGCCGAGAGTTCGAGTTGGTTGGAATTGTCATGCCTGTTCCGATCTAAGCACTATTGAAGTAGTGAACGAGCGGCAGCCTCAACGGCCGCTGCGTTGAATCCGAATTTCTCCATAACCTCGTTACCCGGCGCACTTGCGCCGAACCGGTCAATGGTTACGGTCATGTCTGCCCATCGGTCCCAACCAAGAGAAATGCCGGCTTCGACACCGACAACAGGTGTCCCATGAGGAAAAACCTGCTCTCGGTAACTCTCGCTCTGATCGAGAAATATTTCCCAGCAGGGCATGGACACCACCCTCGACGCTATGCCCGCTGCGGCGAGAGACGCAGCGGCATCGACGCACAATTGAACTTCTGACCCAGTGCCTGCCAAAACGACCGCGGGATCCGGGGCATCAATAAGGACATAAGCACCACGCTCAACTTGGTTAGGTCGCACGGTGCCCTCTAGGACAGGCACATTTTGTCGGGTGAGAATGATCGCAATTGGGCCCTCGGTTTCAATGGCGATTTTCCAAGCCTGAGTTACTTCGTTCGCGTCAGCGGGCCTTATCACTGGGAGATCAGGGATTGCTCTCAGAGAAGCCACATGTTCTATGGGTTGGTGGGTGGGCCCATCTTCGCCGACGCCAATTGAGTCGTGGCTCCACACGAACACCACGTTGGCTTTACTAAGCGCAGCCATGCGAACCGAAGGTCTCATGTAATCAGCGAAAACAAGGAACGTGCCGACTACGGGAAGGACGCCGCCATGCAACGCCATTCCGTTAGCTATGCCGCCCATGGCATGTTCTCGGACCCCGTAGTAGAGCTTTCGCCCTTCAGGTTGGCTGGGGGTGAGAGTCTCAGCCACCAAATTCGTCCCCGTATTGCCAGTCAAATCAGCAGACCCTGACAGCAAAGAGGGGACTACATCCACCAGTGCGTCAATAACGTGGTTGTTCGCGTTGCGGGTCGCGACCGAAGTCCCTGGTTCATACTTGGGTAGCTCGTCCAACCAATTTGGTAGTGGCTTTCCAGTAAGTAATGCATCAATCCAGCTGACATCAAGATTGCTGCGAGCAATACGGAGTTTCCATTCAGCATGGAGTTCGGCACCTTTGGAGCCGGCTTCGCGATATGCCTCTAGGACATCATCATCAACCCGAAAGGTAACTTGGGGGTCGAAACCCATAGCGAGCTTTGCACCAGCGATCTCCTCGTCATCGGTGATAGCGCCGTGTGCTCCGGGAGTATCCACCGCGTTTGGGGCGGGAAATCCGATGTGGCTCCGCACGATTAGCAATGAAGGTTGATTCTCTATGCCAGCGGCATCGTGAAGAGCTGATTCAAGTAGATCTGTGTTCTCGGAGGCTTCGCCAAGGTTTCGAACGTGCCAACCGTAGGCCTCAAATCGTTGTTGAGTGTCATCCGAAAAGGTCAGGTCAGTTGATCCGTCTATCGTTATTTGGTTGTCGTCGTATACAGCTACCAGTCTGCCCAGTTTTTGGTGACCAGCCAGGCTCGCTGCCTCGTGACTCACCCCTTCCATCAGGTCACCATCACCGCAAATGACCCAGGTTCGGTGATCGACAATTTCGCTGCCAAGGCGAGCTCGAAGGTGTCGTTCTGCAAGGGCCATCCCCACTGCGTTCGCTAATCCCTGGCCGAGAGGCCCGGTAGTCACCTCTACTCCAGGAGTAAGGCCGACTTCTGGATGGCCAGGAGTGATCGAGCCCCACTGGCGGAAGTTGCGGATGTCGTCGAGTGAGACGCCGTACCCAGTCAGGTACAGCATCGAATACAGAAGCATCGAAGCGTGACCTGCAGATAGGACGAATCGGTCTCGGTCCGACCAACTGGGTGCTGCTGCATCATATTTCAGAACCCTGGTAAATAAGACGTCAGCGAGAGGAGCGAGCGCCATCGCTGTCCCCGTATGGCCACTGTTTGCCTTTTTGACGGCGTCAAGTGCAAGGGCTCTGATCGTGTTGATTTGTCGGGTCCGAAGGTCGCTAGTCACTTAGCCTCCCAAGTGGCGATCTTAGCCGGAGCTTTTGAAAATTTTGGGGAGCTTCAGTCGCGAAAAAGAGCTGCAGAAGCGGTGAATCCATGGAGGAATGATCGTGTGCCAACGGGCCCAATTTCCCCAGCACAAAACATCCCCGCTACAGCCTCATGCCGAACTAGATCGGCGATGATTGCAGCATCGTGATCTGGATGTTCGAATAGATGTGACCCCCGTCCATTACACGTGAAGAGCAACGCGCCGTCGGCAGAACTAATCTGCTGAGCCATTAGACGTAAATCTTCGTCGGCTGACTTTGCGTCGCGAACTTGAAACTGGATAGTGCTCCCGATAGGGACGTGGTCACCGATGGCCAGACTTCCAGTTCGCTGGTCCGCTCCCATGACACCTCGAATGAGGAAGTCACCAGTACCAAAATCGGTCTGATGCTCGTCGATCACTCGACCAATGTGCAGCCCCTGATTGACGAGCAGTTGCTCGTTTTCGCTGAGGCCGTTAAACATTTCTTCCAACCGTTTCAACGCGGGTTTTCCACCTAACTCGTGAACCAAATTTCCTTCCGCTGAAGTCACAATCAACGGCCACCCCACTGGGCGACAACCCTGAGATACCAAAGGCTCCACATGGGTAGGGCCTTCGATTAGGAGCCCGACAGCACCAGTATCGTAAATCTGATCATCGAGCATTAATCGATTTCCATTAGGAGCATTAGCCCCAGAAGCTAAGCCGCCGATCACTTGGAGGTCAGGGTGCGGGCCTGACCACGAGTCGACAGCCAATTCGGTGGGGAAAGTGAAAGGATCAGCTAAAAGAATCAACGTGTGTGCATTTACGTTGTTGAGTTCATCAATTTCGATACAGCGGTCCAGCCCTTGTCGAGCTGTGAGGCGCACGGCCGAGACTGTCCCAGCGAGTTTCCCGGCCCACATTGCGACTGCGCGCTGCTCTTCGACCTCTCGGGCCCCCGCTATGACTGAAACTGCGGTGGTTCCGATAAGAGTTTTTGGTTGAAGTAACTGATGTGTTGCCGCCAAAAGATCTTTGGCGTGAATCATTAGATCACCGGAAATGAAGAGCACGACGGCATCTGGGTGAGGGCCAACAACCTCTAACATCTCGCCGATAGTTTCACCTATAGCGACCCCGGGGTCATGGTGAGTTGAGAGGCTTGAAGCGTATGGCATTGCTAGTCAGCAGACGGCTCAGTAACTGTCAGTGGAACAGTTACTATCGGTCCGTTGTCGATCCGGCAATGGGCCTCAATGGTCATGGGTTCGACAATTTCCACTGTGGCCTGAACGAGGTTGTAACCGAACTTTCCCGGGTCGACGCTAACTGGTTGAACATTGCGAATGTCCATCGGCTCGCCGCCAGAGTGAAAGGTAACTTCAAGGGCCGCTAGCCCTTGGTGTTCTGCGGGACACCTCAAGAGCACCATTAAATGCGGTTGAATGGTTACCGGAAATGGACTTGGCGCGTTGAGTGAAAAGTGCACTCCTGAGAGATCAAGACGCGCCGACCCCCCTTCAGCTTGACGCATTTCAAGGTGCTCTAGAAATAGTGCCGCGATGATTTCCACGTTTTGAGACTATGCGAATTGAAGATCGGAGACTCTCGCTTAGCGTCGCGCTTTCTATTTAGACCTACTGTCTTTCATTGTTAGCTTCAGAAAGTTTCGTGAAGAGATCGGTCAATTGGAGATGACGGAGCACAGCAAGCCATTTCGTAAGGAAACACCGATGTTTCCCCTGGGCAGCGTTTTGTTTCCCGGAGCAACCCTTCCTCTCAACATATTTGAGGGACGTTACCGATCCCTAGCTCAGCGCTGCGTGAGGGATGCGGAACCATTCGGTGTTGTTCTGATTGAGAAAGGACATGAGGTGGGAGGAGGAGATATCCGCTCCTCAGTTGGATGTCTCGCCAGAATCCTCGAACATCGAGCATTCCCCGACGGACGATGGGCGTTGTTGGTTCGTGGGGAGTCAAGAATTTTGGTCGACGAATGGCTCGACGATGACCCTTATCCCAAGGCAGTCATCACCGATTTTCCTGACGATGCCGGCGAATTATCTATGGACCGCTGTATGGAGGTGTTGAAACGGCTTACGACCCTGACAGTGGATGCTAAAAGTGCAGGCTACGAAGTGCCGATAATCGATGCCGAAGCCTTGGCGGTTGGGGTCGACGCGGAAGAGCTCGGATATCGGATAGCGCACTTGACGCCATCGGGATCATTCGATCGGCAAAGAATTTTGACGCGACGCAATTGCGCCGAGAGACTTAACTGCATCGAAGAACTCGTTGTTGGACTTGAAGAAGTTCTTGAGGCGACGAGAGGCAACTTATGACCGCTGGTGGGGTAGCCCGTCTTGTCTGGCATGCTTGGGAATCGTCCAACCTTTAGGAATGGGACGCAGTGTCAGATCAGCACCGAGGAATAAGAACTGATGTTCAAGAGTTATTAGCGACCCTTCGCGCCTATGTAATGCAAGAAACGGTTCGACCGCTGCAGGGTCTGGGCCGCTACATCATCTTCGGCGTGCTTGGCTCCATCTGTTTTTCCATCGGAGCGGTGTTTTTAACACTCGCTGCTGTCCGCAGCTTGCAGGAGCTAACAACAGTTTTTGAGGGCACTTGGTCGTTCGTGCCCTACCTGGCCGGAATCGCAACAGCGCTATGCATCTTTTCGCTCGTTCTGTTGACGATAAAGCGCGATGGAAGGCGTCGTTGACATGGTCGATAACGAAAACAGCGAAAACAGCAATGTGCCGCCGGTTACGGCCGACGACTTGCGTCATAGCTTCGAGCGGGTTACGGGCGAAGCCGAAGAAAGCGCGACGACATTTCGGACACCTGGGATCGTCATTGCGAGTGCTGTGGTCACAGGGATCATCCTGGTTGCATTTATTTTGGGGCGTAGGGTCGGACGAAAACGCTCAACAGTCGTCGAAATCGTCAGAATCTGATGAATATTCTCGACGGTATGAGGAAGCGTCCTCCCGGCCGGTTAATTAGATCTGCTTGGAGAAGAGGGCGGCTCGGTAGCGGTAGCTGGATGGCCTTGGCAATCGTGGGCACAGGATTCCGACTCCTCAAGTACCTGAGTCACCGGCGAGCAGAAGTTGCGCACACAACCGAGTTGAAACCTGGGGAGTCTTTGAGAATCAGACACCTTCTTGAGGACCAACGCGGTCGGCAGGTTTAACTATGACGGAACCTGATTCTTCTGTCACACGCGGAGCAGTTCTTGAGCTACGAGAACACATAGTCCTCATCGATAATCGCCAACGTCGCTATCTCGTAGAACTCGAGGAAGATGGAGAATTTCACTCCCACGCCGGGATGGTCCCACATAATGAAATCATCGGTAGCTTAGAAGGCAGTGAATTTCGAACCGCCTCGAACGCTCGGTTTGTCGCGTTACGACCAACGCTGACCGATCATGTTCTCAAAATGCCGCGCGGGGCCCAGGTCATTTATCCAAAAGACCTTGGTCCAATTCTCATTCTGGCTGATATTTCCCCAGGATCACGTGTTTTCGAATCTGGTGTCGGGTCTGGAGCGCTGTCAACTGCGCTCTTGCGCGCCGGTGCGGTAGTTACTGGGTACGAAATTCGTGAAGACTTTGCTGCAAAGGCCCAGTCAAACGTCGAAATGTTTCTTGGAGTAGGCGCCCTTGACCGATACGAAATAAAGATTCGCGATGCCTACGAACCACATGAGGACGCCGAATTTGACCGGGCCGTACTCGATCTATCTGAACCGTGGCAAGTGGTGCCTCACCTGGAGGACTCGCTGCGGCGCGGCGGGATTCTTGTTGTCTACAACCCATCAATTATCCAGGTCCAGAACCTTCGCCAACGACTTGCTAAAGGCCCCTGGTCCATGATCGAAACGATTGAAGTCCTGCATCGCACGTGGCACGTAGAAGGCCACGCAGTGCGCCCTGACCACAGAATGGTCGCCCACACCGGATTTATTACCCATGCCCGACTAGTTGCACTCTGATTGGGCGATAGTGGTTGTTGATCTCATTTTTGGGTTGCTGTTGGCAATTGCAGTCTGGACTGGATGGAGAGGTGGACTTGTTGGACGCCTCGGCAGTTGGGTTGGATTCGCCGTGGCTGCGTTGGCGGCCGCGCGCTGGGCGACGGTTACCCTTGACTCGCTAAATATCGCCAATAAACATCAGCGGCTTGGTGCTGCTGCAGCGGCCGTGTTGCTTGCTGGTGTAATCGGGCATGCCATCGGGTGGCGTGTGGCGCGAGGATTGAGGAGCTTCGTTCCGCGCCCATTACGTTGGGTTGATTCGCTCGCTGGTGTTGTTGTGGGCATTGGCTCGGTGGTGCTTCTCGTTTGGCTTTTGGCACCAGCTCTTGTGTCTGTGCGAGGCTGGCCTCGGGATCAGGCGAAAGCCTCACGGGCGGTAGCAGCTGTCGAACGGTGGGTCCCAGTGGCTCCAAACGCTGGAAGCCTCTTGGGTAGCCTCACCCAAGATTGGGGTGTGCTCACCTCTTTTGATGCAGATACCCCTGCGGTCGACGTTGGAGAACTACCCGAAAAAATTGTGGTTGCTGCAGAAGTGTTGGAAGTCGCATCTGCGTCAATAGTTCGCGTCAGCGCAATTGCGTGTAGCCAAAGACAGGACGGAACTGGGTTCGTTATCGCACCCGGGGTGGCGGTAACGAACGCACATGTGGTCGCTGGATCACAAAAGGTCGAGGTTGCTCTGCCCGGAACAACACTTAAGCAAACTGCGGTATTGGCATTTGACCCGGAACGAGATCTTGCCCTTTTGAGGGTGGATTCGGCCGTTGAAGCACTGCATCTGGAAGCACCGTTAGCTGGACAGTTGGCAGGAGTGATTGGCCACCCTGGCGGTGGGCCGTTACGAACCGCGCCGATACGCCTCGTGGAACGCGTGGTAGCTCACGGGCGCGATCTCCACGATTCGGTAGACACGACTCGCAAAGTTTGGTTTGCTGCGGCGAAACTGCAATCAGGAGATAGTGGGGCTCCGGTTATTGACACCAACGGCTCGGTTGTAGCCGTCATCTTTGCGGTAGCGCCGCCGGAATCGTCAGAATATGAGCGCACAGCGTATGCCTTGGACAGATCAGAAGTAGCAGCGTTCATGGCCGAAGTCGCAGCCTTTGGAGACCGCACCGTTGTGAACACAGGAAAATGTTTGAATTGAATCTTTGCGGGGATGCAAGACGCCCTCGTTCGAGATCTCCCGCACGGTCTAACGAAGACTTGTTAGGCCTCGATGTAAATGCACTCGCCGGGGCATTCCTCAGCTGACTCAATCACCGCGTCGAGTTGCGAATCAGCGAAGTTAGCTAAGGCTTCGGCACCACCCGGGTCAGACATCACGTTGCCGGCCTCGACCACGTAAGCAAGTCCATCATCAAGCAGTGTGAACACATCAGGCGCGATCTCTTCGCAGAGACCATCTCCAGTGCATAGATCTTGGTCGATCCAGACCTTCATGGTGATGCCTTTCTTCTTCGCAGAATTAAGCGAAGCGGCTACGGGGGACATCGCTCGAGAGGCCTCCCTTTCGAACTACGTCTTAATTTACCTTGTTGGCGAGCAGCAAACACAGAACCTGCGTCGAGTTGACGATTCTGTTGACAACATAAACATGGGCAGTTTGTACGGCGGATTCGTGTAGGTTCCGATGCTGAGGACAGCGAATCGAGGTTAGTGATGTCGAGTGACGACGAACTGACTGACAACGAAATGCCGGCGGGCGAATTAGCCGCGCTTCGCAGTCAGCTACGGGCCATGGAGTCCGAGGTGGCTTTACTGAGACGAAAGCTCGTTGATACTCCCAAAAGAGTGACCACCCTGGAGGAGCGTCTGCTAGAGACGAAAGGGCAACTTGCCCAGGCGGTGTCTCAAAACGAGAAACTTACTTTCACTCTTCGCGAAGCCCGTGAGCATATTGCCACTCTTCGTGAGGAAGTTGACAAGCTCACTCAGCCACCTTCCGCCTACGGCACGCTCATCGCCGCAAACGAAGATGGAACCGTAGATGTACATGCGAATGGCAGAAAAGTAAGAGTCAGTCTGCACCCCGACTTAGCTGAGCAGGACTTAGAAACCGGTTCTGAGGTCGTCCTCAATGAATCTTTGAACGTCGTGATGGCTCGGAGACCTGAATCTTCAGGCGAGGTGGTCACTCTCAAAGAAGTCTTAGCTGATCGTGAACGCGCCCTAGTTGTTGGAAGAGCTGATGAAGAGCGTGTGGTGGAACTAGCTGGACACCTACGTGAACAAACCATGAGGTCCGGGGACAGTTTGTTGCTCGACGTTCGCGCCAATCTTGTGCTTGAACGGTTACCTCGACCCGAAGTCGATGATCTACTCCTCGAGGAAGTGCCAGATGTCACCTACAACGACATAGGCGGCTTAGACGGTCAAATCGAACAAATTACCGATGCGGTAGAATTGCCCTACCTTCATCAAGATCTATTTCGCGACTATGACCTTCCTGCCCCAAAGGGCATATTGCTTTATGGCCCCCCAGGTTGCGGAAAAACATTAATAGCGAAGGCGGTTGCAAATTCATTAGCCAAAAAGATTGCCGACGTTGCGGGTGATGGACAGGCGCAGAGCTTCTTCATCAATGTCAAAGGCCCCGAACTATTGAACAAATATGTTGGGGAAACCGAGCGACAGATAAGACAGATTTTTCAACGAGCCAGAGAGAAAGCAAGTGAAGGTTGGCCGGTAATCGTGTTTTTCGACGAAATGGAATCACTATTTCGTACGCGCGGAAGCGGAATCAGCTCCGATATGGAGTCAACCGTAGTCCCACAGCTTTTGGCTGAAATAGATGGCGTGGAGGGTCTCAGGAACGTCATCGTCATCGGCGCATCTAACCGGGAAGACTTGATTGATCCGGCAATCTTGAGGCCTGGTCGTCTTGACGTGAAAATTAAGATTCATCGACCAGATGAAACTGCCGCAGCGGCAATCTTTGCAACGTATCTCAAGCAGCATCTTCCCATCGACCCCCTCGAGATTGATGACCTGGGCGGCGGCGATCCTGACAAAGCAGTTCGAGTCATGATTGAGCGAACGGTCGAAGAAATGTATCGAGATGAGGAGCGCAACCAATTTCTCGAAGTCACTTACCAAAACGGTGACAAGGAAGTCATGTACTTCAAAGACTTTGCCTCGGGAGCGATGATTGAAAACATTGTTCGCCGGTCGAAGAAGAGCGCCATTAAGAGGGCGATTGCAACCGACAGCCGCGGAATTCGGCTCGATGATCTCCTCGGCGCAATTCGACAGGAATATCGAGAACACGAAGATTTACCGAACACTACGAACCCCGACGACTGGGCTAAGATTTCGGGGAAAAAAGGCGAAAGAATTATTTTTATACGTACGTTGGTGAGCGGGGAAAACGATTTCGAGAGCGAAGGCGGGCGAGCGATCGAGCGGGTTCAGACCGGCCAGTACCTCTAAAACCCACTTCCAGCGATAGGGTCGCCGTGTGGCCGTACATAAAGTTCTGGGGATAGAGACAGAATTCGGCATTCTTCATCGCAACGAGGGTGATTCAAATCCCGTTGCTGCTTCGTCGATGATCATCAATTCCTATGTGAACGGGTATTTGGAACGACGCGTCGGGTGGGACTTTGAAGACGAACATCCGGGAGTCGATGCACGAGGTTTCAATGAGTTTGATGCTCTGGCCCCTGAAATCGAAACGCACCTAGTAAACGCAGTACTCACCAACGGCGCTCGATATTACGTCGATCATGCGCATCCGGAGCTCGCGACTCCGGAGTGCACAGATGCCTTTCAATGCACCATTTATGATCGAGCGGCTGAAGAAATTCTGATTCGTTCCATGGATAAAGCGAACCAACTCCTTCCAGATGGTGAGGAGTTAGTAATTCACAAAAACAACAGTGACGGTAAGGGCAATAGCTATGGATGTCACGAAAACTATTTGGTTGATAGAAACGTCCCTTTCGGACGGATTGTGCTCCAGATCATGCCCTTCTTCATTTCCCGGCAAATTTATTGTGGCGCTGGCAAAGTCGGGTCAGAAGCCGCTGGACTTACCCACGACGAAGTGCCTTTTCAAATAACCCAACGTGCTGACTTTTTTGAAGAAGAAGTTGGCCTTGAAACCACACTAAAACGCCCGATCATTAATACGAGGGATGAGCCTCACGCCGACAGCAAGCGCTACAGGCGCCTCCACGTGATCGTCGGTGATGCAAACATGAGCGAGTTGCAGACATATCTCAAGCTTGGAACTACTGCAATTGTTCTGGCAATGATTGATGACGACATGGCCCCCAGCGACTGCGCCTTTGAGGCGCCCGTGCGAGCTTTGCGCGACGTGAGCTACGACATCGACCTTGAAGGAAGCTATCGCTTGGCCAACGGCACTACCGCCACGGCACTAGAGGTTCAATGGGTCTACTACGCAGCGGCCGAACAATGGGCCGATCGACATGGGTTTGATGTCGTCGGAGGCGAGCAAGTCGGTACTGATTTGATGAAGCGCTGGGCGTCGGTACTTACAGCCCTTGAAGACAACCCAGACTCGCTTGCCGATTCCATCGATTGGATAGCAAAGCGTCGCCTGTACGAGGGATTCCGCGCCCGCCATGATATCGAGTGGTCTGACCCGAGAATGGCAGCGTTAGACCTTCAGTATCACGACCTACGACCCGACAAGGGATTAGCACGCAGGATCGGACTTGTTCGAATTTCCAATGATGCCGAAGTGGAAGCAGCGATTAGCCAACCTCCTCCGACCACGCGAGCATTTTTTCGCGGACGCTGCCTAGAGAAATACCCTGACCAGATAGTGGCCGCAAATTGGGATTCCATGGTGTTTGATGTCGGGAGTGATCCATTGCGGCGAGTCCCAATGCTTGAACCATTGAGAGGGACAGCGGCTCACGTGGCTAGCTTGTTGGATGAATGTGACGACGCGGGAGAACTTCTACGTCGTTTGGGGACATGACCCCACATAGGATCGTGAGAACGTAGGAGACCTAGATGGCTGAACGAGAACAAAAGCGCCGCCCCACCCCTCGAACTGAAGAGCCTGAGGTTGTTGAAGCTGGACCAAATGAGACGGGACAAGAACTTAAGGCTGAGTTAGATGACCTGCTCGATGAGATTGACGAGGTTCTGGAAACTAACGCTGAAGAGTTTGTAAAGAATTACGTGCAGAAAGGTGGGCAGTGAGCGCAATGCCGTTCTTCGTTCCTGGGCAGGATCCGGGAACTGATTTCTTAAGTCTTCTACGTCAAACCGGCCACGAGCCGTTTCCGGTGGACCTTCGGGGTGTCATCGATGCGGGGCATGCCACGACTGTTCTGGCTGTGCGCTGTGAGGGTGGGGTAGTGGTTGCAGGCGATCGTCGCGCGACAGCGGGACATCTAATCAGCCATCGAGATATGCAAAAGGTTTTCCCCGCTGACGAACATTCAGCGGTGGCTATTGCTGGTGCAGCGGGACCCGCGATCCAGATGGTGCGTGTGTTTCAACTGCAGCTCGAGTATTACGAAAAAATCGAAGGAAAACCGCTCACTCTGGAAGGCAAGGCGAATCAGCTCGCTGAGATGCTGCGCGGAAACCTTCCACAGGCGATGCAAGGCTTAGCGGTGGTGCCAATTTTCGCTGGGTTCGACCATTCCCAAGGTTCGGGTCGCCTTTTTCAGTTCGACATAACGGGAGGCCGTTACGAAGAGCAGGACTTCGCCACTAGTGGTTCGGGCAGTCTTCACGCGGGGACAGTAGTAAAGCTCGGATACGAGCCGGGTCTGTCCACCGAGAACGCCCTTGCTCTAGCGGTTAAGGCTCTGTGGCACGCCGCCGACGAAGACAGCGCCACAGGCGGTCCGGACCCTGTTCGTGGGATCTATCCAAATCTGGCGGTAATTACCGAAGACGGTTTCCGACAACTCAGTGATGGCGAATCCGGACAAGTTTTCGCTGAACTCCGCGAAGAGTTGGAGAGAGGGGCGACTTAGCCATGACGATGGCAGGAATGTACGTAAGTCCTGAACAATTGATGCAAGACCGCGCTGACTATGCGCGTAAGGGAGTTGCACGCGGGCGCAGTCTCGCTGCCGTTGAATACCAGGGCGGTGTAGCACTCGTCGCCGAGAACGCCAGTTCATCGCTGCGTAAGGTTTCAGAAATATATGATCGAATCGCTTTCGGAGGCGTCGGGCGTTACAACGAATTTGATCAACTGCGGATAGCCGGCGTTCGTTACGCGGAACTCAAGGGTTATCAATACAGTCGAGAGGACGTCGATGCTCGAAGCCTCGCTAATCAATACGCCCAGATGCTGGGACAGATTTTCACCCATGAGATGAAACCCATGGAGGTTGAAATCGTGGTTGCGGAAATCGACCGTGAAGGAGATGCAGAGTTGTACCGGATTCAGTACGACGGCACTGTGGTTGATGAACAACACTGGTGTTGCATAGGAGGGGACTCAGAAGCTGTTCTTGGAAGATTGAGCGACGGCTGGTCTGCTGATCTTGAGCGTGACGGCGCCGTTCGTCTTGCAGTCGAATCCCTTGCCGGACCGGACCGTTCCATGTTGGCGGAAGATCTTGAAGTTGCGACGCTGAACAGCGGCAACGGTCGCCGCTGTTTCCAGCGTCTTGAGGACGACGAAACGTCGAGTCTCCTGGCTGAGTAGCGCCAACTAAAGCTGACAGCTTCGTTCGGGCTGCTCAACTGCTTGCTGCGAACAAAGATACGGTGTGGCCTGTGCAACGAAGAATCATGGGGCTGGAAAACGAGTATGGGGTCACTTGCACGATTCGCGGACAGCGTCGACTTAGCCCGGACGAGGTAGCTCGGTACCTATTCCGCAGAGTCGTTTCCTGGGGGCGATCAAGCAACGTTTTCTTAGCGAACGGAGCCCGTCTGTATCTGGATGTTGGATCACATCCTGAATATGCCACTCCTGAATGCGATTCGGTTTATGAGGTGATTTGCCATGATCGGGCCGGCGAAAGGATTCTTGAAAAGCTCGTTAAAAACGCAGAAGAGCGCCTGGCCGAAGAAGGAATCACGGGAAGCACGATTTACCTTTTCAAAAACAACACTGATAGCGCCGGAAACAGTTATGGGTGCCACGAAAATTATCTAACGAGTCGACGTGACGATTTTTCACATTACGCGGAAGTGCTGATCCCATTCTTAGTGAGTCGGCAGATCTACACCGGCGCGGGCAAGGTGTTGCAAAGTGCGCGGGGAGCCATGTACAGCATCGCCCAAAGAGCTGAGCACATTTGGGAAGGGGTTTCTAGTGCTACTACGCGTAGCCGCCCCATTATCAATACTCGAGACGAGCCACATGCCGACGCGGAACGGTACCGGCGCCTACATGTAATCGTTGGCGATTCAAATATGAGCGAATACACCTCATTCTTGAAGGTAGGGGTTACATCCTTATTGCTTCGAATGATGGAAGATCCGGCAGTTGTGCTTCGTGACATGACCCTGGAGAACCCGATTAGAGCGATTCGCGAGATCAGTCATGACATCACATGTACGCGTCGGGTTCGTCTAGCGAACGGTCGGGAGGCAAGTGCGTTCGAAATTCAAGCTGAATATCTGGAAAGAGCGCAACGATTTGCCGATACGAACGAATTGAATGATGAAGAGAAACAGGCCCTATCCATGTGGGAACACTGCATGCGAGGCATCGAGCAGGATCCCTTAACTCTTGACAAAGAGATCGACTGGGTAATCAAGTATCACCTTCTGGACCGGTATCAAGCAAAACATGGTCTCAAATTGAGTGATCCTCGAACGGCGCTACTCGACCTTCAATACCACGACATAAACCAAAACCGAGGCGTCTTCTATCTACTCCAACGAAATGGGCTGGTCGAACGTCTGTTGAAAGACGCGGATATTGAGACGGCAATTGAGCAACCACCTCAAACGACGCGGGCGCGTCTTCGCGGGGACTTTGTTAGGCAAGCGAAAGAAAAGAAACGTGACTACACCGTTGACTGGGTTCATTTAAAACTAAATGATCAAGCTCAGAGAACTGTGTTGTGTAAAGACCCTTTTCTGGCTCAAGACGAACGAGTCGACGCCCTGATCGCGTCGCTTTGAGGTAACTAGCGTGCCGACGTTCCTGACCTTGCGAGTGGACAAAATTCTAGAAGTTCGCGAAGGCCTCCAAAGGATGCAACTTGAGGACGAGTCCAAGGCGTACGCGTTGACAGCCGTGATTGGGTTTATTGAGGTCGGAGATCATGTGCTGGTTAACACCACTGCTGTTGAACTCGGTCTAGGTACAGGAGGATGGCATGTCGTTCATTCGATACAGAGCAGGACCGAACGACAGGCCCTGAATGGCGGGCGGGTATTAAAAGCGCGTTATCTTTCCGAGCAATTGGAGGTTGATCCTCATATCTCTGACCGAACCGATCTTGTTGGCGCCCGCATCTTGCTATGCGTACTTCATAGTCACTTTGGTGCCGTGTCTGTGGCATTGAAGTCACCCAACTTGGGCTACCTCATGACGGACCAGGCGGGACTCCCGTTGCGACTCAGCGATGTAGTGGCGAACCTGGAAAGAAGAGATCTCCTTAAGTGCACCGCCACTGCGGGTCAAGCTTTTGGTGGAGACTTAGAGGCAGTGAGCATCGCCTCAGCCGCAGCATCTCTGCTCGACCATGGTTGCTCCCAGATCATCCTGGCGGCGGGGCCCGGTCATGTCGGCACGGCTTCAATTCTCGGGTTTTCCGGAATGGAACTCGCAGGTCACGCATCAGTTCTAGTTGCCCTGGGGGCTCAAGTAGGCCTCTGCGTGAGAGCTTCAAGCGCGGATGGCCGCCAACGCCACCAAGGAATAAGCCACCACAATCGAACAATCCTGCGAGCCATTCCGGTGTCGATTGAAGTACCAATTCCCATCGGCGATGACACCTCTTGGATCTCGGAGAACGGGCATCGGCCATTTCCTATCGAACCGGCCGATATTTCCACGGCTATCGCCGATTCGGACATGACGATATTGACGATGGGCAGACCGATTGAGGAGGACCCAATGGCCTGCGCCCATGTTGGCGCTGCCGCTGCTTGGATGAGGACCCCGCGCAATGAACATTGAGAACAACGAAGCTGGAGGTTCGAGCCGCAGCGATCTGTGGCGGTCAGTGCGCGAATGGGGTGTCGTAATAGTTGTTGCCCTTATAGCTGCCCTTGCAATTCGAACGTTGATCGTGCAGACGTATTTCATTCCATCAAATTCAATGGCACCCACGCTAGAAGTCGGTGACCGCCTGATGGTTTACAAACTTGCCTTCCGCGTAGGGCAAGTGGATCGAGGTGACCTTGTCGTATTCAATCGCCCCGAACCCATCAAAAACTCTCAACTCAAGGACTTTGTGAAACGTGTCGTGGCTTTGCCGGGGGAGCAGGTTCAAGCTATCAACGGAGTGGTTTACGTCGACAACATTCCGCTACCTGAGGAATACCTACCCGAGAATTCTCCGACCGCCGATTTTGGACCAGTCGACGTACCCAAAGGCCAAATTTTTGTCATGGGTGACAATCGCTCCAACAGTCGAGATAGCCGTTCGTTTGGACCAATCGACGTGGACTTACTCGTAGGAGAGGTCTTCGTTCGAATTTGGCCGATTCGTAACGTTGGTCGGCCGTAGCCTGTCGCTCACCGAAACTAATAGTCGGCCTGGTCAAACCCGTCGTGCAGACGATCAACATGGTCACTGTGAATAGCGTCTAGGCCCATGCGTACAAGATCGCTGATTCTTCTTTGGTGCTGCGCATCCCAGGCTATGCAATAACGGCCAAAGCGATGGAAGAGTGTGGTAAGTCCACCGGTCCAGTCCGTGTGGTGGAGATTGACGGCGTCGACGCCTGCATCGGCTAATTCCGCGGCGCGCCGTTCCGGTCCTTCTTTCATAGAATGCAAGCGAGTGGAATCGACCAAACGTGCACTTGTCGAGTTGCGCCAACTGGCCGCAACTTTCCAGTCCTCATGACATAACCAGAGTTTGGTTTCAGCTTCGAATTCTCGAGACGTTTGGATGACAGGCTCAATCGCCGCCTGATCTTTCACATCTATCGACAGTTCGAAGCCATTTCCACAAGTTTGGTAGAGCTCGTGAAGGGTTGGAATATGAGACGGCAAATCTTCCTTTCGGAGACTCCTCACCTTCCGGCGGCGAAGACCCGTGCGAAGCAGCCCGTCATGGTCCAATATCGGGATGCCGTCCGAAGTGAGCCAAACATCCGTTTCAATTCCTGTGGCTCCGAGTTGCAAAGCCAGCACAAAGGCATCAATCGTGTTTTCTCGTGCGTGGGCGCGTCCTCCTCGATGAGCAAATTTGATTGGAGGTTGACGCAGCGAAATCAGCCGTTGTTGCACGGAAGCATCCTGCTCGATTGTGTCGAAGTGTTGCAACCGAGCCTCTAACGTTGTGCCGTGCTCGCCCTATGGATCACCGTCGCGTCATTGATATTGACCCTCTCCCTGTTCATTTGGCGCTCAGTGCTTCGCGTGGCTCAAGAAACTAGGAGTTCCCTTGCAAGTGTCGATCGGGCTGAACTTGCACTAGGCGGATTAGGGGTTCAGGTTGGGCGCGCCCAAAGACACTTATCTCGCATGTCGCGGACACGGCTTCGGCAAATAGTTTTTCGGAGAATGAGAGGGATTGGTGGTGCAACGTCTGGGAGCGACAGCAAAGACATAGCATCAAAGGCGTGAATCTCACGCCAAACGAGGTGCTGATTATCTCCTTCGTCGCTCTCATCGCCCTCGGTCCCAAACAGCTTCCAGAGGCCGTACGGCGTATCGGGAAGGGACTCGCAGATCTTCGACGGTTTAGTTCACGGATCCGAAATGAACTTGATAACGCAGTCGAAGCGGGAGTGGAAAAATCTCATGATGAAGAACTTCGACGACAAAGCGCTTCGCCTAACTTGCCTGACGACGTCAATAGGCATGATCGAAAAACTGGCGAGTCGCCGCCTCCGCAATGAAGCTACGCCGCCGCCCCGCATCTGGACCTGTGTCGTTTTGGGATCACATAGCTGAGCTGAGGGTACGTCTGATATGGAGTGTCCTAGCAGTACTGGCTGGTGCCGTAATCGGCTTGTTCTTTTATGACTGGATGCTCGGAAGGTTTTTCTTGCCGCCTTATTGCAACGTTCTAGAGGCTCAGGGCATCGATAAGCCCTGTACTCTGGTGATCATTGAGCCTCTCGATGGGTTCAAAACGCGGATCAGAGTTTCGCTCTACGTAGGCGTCGTTCTAGCGATGCCAGTGATGCTGTGGCATTTATGGCGATTCGTTACGCCGGCATTGGACCGGAGAGAAAAACGGTATGCAATTCCTTTTGTTCTCTGCGCTCTGCTTCTCTTTGTCTGCGGAGCAATATTGGCATATTCGACATTCGAAAGGGCCCTTGACTTCTTGATTTCCTTCGGCGGAGAGTCCGTCGACCCCATGTTCTCGCCAGGTGCCTATCTCGGGTTGATCACATACATGATGCTGGCTTTTGGAATCGGTTTCGAATTTCCTATCTTGCTCGTTTTTCTTCAAATTGCCGGTGTGGTGAAGCCGGCGCAGTTGCATCGGCTCCGTCGTTACGCAATCGTGGGAATAGTTACCCTGGCGGCTATTCTCACGCCGTCGGGGGACCCGGTCTCCTTGGCTGCGTTGTCCATACCGATGTACGTGTTTTTCGAATTGTCGATATTGGTAGGTCGGCTCCTGACACGCCAGCCGGGTCGCCGTCTTTTATTTAACAGAACTCATGGTGAACGATGACAAGCCCACCTATTCCACTGCGTGCGAGCCTCTTGACGAATCGGGGACTCACACCGGACGACTTTCAGGTTCAAGCCTTCGAGGTGATCGACGACGACAGGTCTGTCCTGGTCACTGCCCCAACAGCATCGGGCAAGACGCTTATTGCCGAGTATGCAATCGCGAAAGCGTTGGAGGATGGTCGATCGGTCGCCTACACGACACCCATCAAGGCACTGTCGAACCAGAAGTTCCGCGACCTTGCTTCCTGGTTAGGGCCCGACCGGGTCGGATTGTTGACAGGAGATAACGCGATCCGTCCCGAGGTTGATGTAGTTGTGATGACTACAGAAGTCCTTCGAAACATGATTTATGCAGGATCTCCTCGACTTGAGAATTTAGGGCTCGTGGTTCTCGATGAGGTTCACTTTCTGCAGGACCCCTACCGCGGGCCTGTTTGGGAAGAAGTGATCATTCAGCTCCCACCCAGCACCCGTTTAGTGTGCCTCTCGGCAACCGTTACTAATGCTGAGGAACTGGCGGGATGGATTAGCGAAGTCCAGGGAAGTTGCGAAGCCATAACCGAACCAACGCGGCCAGTTGAGCTACACGATCACTTCCTGGTGTTTGACAAAAGACAGCGAAGGCTTCAAGAATTTCGGACTCTTAGAAACGGCCAAGTCAATATCGAAGTTGAACGGTTCCTCGGAAAATTGGGCGGCGAGAGACGACAAGATGGCCGAGGTAGAAGCGGTGGGGTAGGCCGACCAAGGCGCAGCGAAGTAATCGAACACCTCGACGCCACAGACCGGCTACCAGCCATTTGTTTTATTTTTTCCAGACAGGGTTGTGATGACGCAGTCCGAAACTGCCTTGAACAAGGCATCGGTTTCCTCGATGGGCGTGAGCGACAACAAGTTGAAACCATCGCGGAGCAACATGTCCGCGAGATTCGGCGCGCTGATCTTGAGGTCCTTGACTATGAAAGCTGGCTGGAAGGCTTAAAGGCAGGAGTAGCAGCCCACCATGCGGGCATGGTTGCACCATTCAAAGAAACTGTCGAAGATTGTTTCGCTGCCGGTCTACTGAGGGTGGTGTTTGCCACCGAAACTCTCGCTATGGGGGTTAACCTCCCTGCCCGATCAGTAGTTGTGGAGCAACTAAGTCGTTTCCGTGGTGAAGGGCATGTGGTGCTGACACCGGGGGAGTACACACAGCTAACAGGGCGAGCGGGGCGAAGGGGAATCGACTCGATAGGGCATGCGTACACGCTGTGGAGCCCCTACGAGTCTTTTGACCAAATCGCGCGGCTCGCATCGAGCAAAGAATTCGTTTTGGAATCCGCTTTTCGGCCGACCTATAACATGGCCGCTAATTTGATGAGCAGAGCCGACCGCCAAGAAGCCATTGAGCTTTTGGAACGTTCATTTGCTCAGTATCGATCCGCCCGAAGCGTCGTCAAGTTGGCCACTCAAGTAGAAAAAGCAAAGGCTTCGCTCCGAACGGCGCAGACGGAGTTGAAGCGACTTGGGGTCGCTCGCTCAACGGAAACCAGTCCTGTAGTCAAAGGCGTGACTCAGGTCTCGGAGGCCTTGGGAAGGCTTCGGCCAGGAGTAGTCGTGGAAAGAATTCAGGGCACGGACTCACAGCATCTATTAGTACTTGGAACTACGAACAGACGCGGAGGGGACAACCGAGTCCGAGTAGTGACTGCCCGAGGCAAGGTGATGATGCTTGGCGTGTCGGACTTCGACCAGTCGCCGCAAGCTATTGCGACCTTGGAATTACCAAAGCCGTATGTGCCCAACCGGCGAGAGTATCAGCGAGTCGCTGCCAGGCTGTTGAAACAACACTTGACGGATTCGGGCCTCGTGCCAGAAATGAGACGACCTGATCGGGACTTACAGCGAGCACGAGCGGACGCTGAGCGTCAAGTGCAACGTGCCGAGTTGAGAATCGAATCGTTGAAATCTCGAATCGACCTTGCCGAAGGCGGTCTGACCCACACCCTTGATGTGATCGTGGCAATGTTGCAAGAGTTTGGTTGCGCGACTGGATGGCAACTGGAGGAATCTGGTCAGCGACTCCAAGGAATATTTCATGAGATGGATTTACTTGTTGGTATCTGCATAGATAACGATGTTTTCGACGGCTTGTCTGCACAGGAACTTGCAGCGATTACTTCAGTTCTAACCTACGAACATCGAAGCCGAATAGACCCACCGCCGCCCTGGTACCCCAACAATGGCGTGGAGAAACGCGTCAAGGCAATGCTGGCGTACGCAACATCGCTTCGCTCTGAAGAACAAGCTAGAGGGCTACCTGAGACCAGGATGCCTGATCCCTCAATCTTCGCGCAAATTCACGCGTGGGCGTCGGGCCATGATCTCAGCCAGATACTCGATGATGAAATATCAGCGGGCGATTTCGTGCGCAATGTTCGGCAAGTGATTGACCTCCTCAGCCAGATTGCTGAGGTGGTACCCAACGATCAAACCCGTAAAGCAATGAGAAACGCTGTCACAGCCATCGATCGAGATTTGGTGTCGGCGGCGGCGCGCGTTCAAGACGATGCCGAAGATGAGGTTGACGTCAATGCCAATTGAGCGCGGAAAAGATTGGGGCGATGACGCGCCGCTGGGGTTAGTGGATGTCATAGCGACGACGGATGCCGAGGTGCGAACCGTTGTAGAGGAATCTTGGGCCGCTGGAACAGAAATTCCTTCAATAGCACTGCTGGGCGGTGATCTATGGCGAGCGTTAGGTGCTCCCGCAGGAGGGCTGCAAAGAATTCGAAGCCGAGACGCCAAGATGGTGGCGATTGATGCGGCTCAGGTCCGTCTTGATGATCGTTCTTGTGTAGCTGTAGCCCACGTGTTCTGCATGAGAAGTTGGTGGCGTGGGCCGATCACCGCAGTTATGAATTCTGAATGGCGTGATACATGGCGAGTGGCCCCTAAAGCGCATCCCAACGATGGGCGATTTGACCTGCTGGAGGGAGATCTACCCATTAGAGAAAGGTGGTTAGCCAGAAGTCGTCTACGAACGGGTGACCACTTGCCTCATTCAGATATCCGTAGTGAAAGAGTTACTCATTTAGAAAGAACTTTCGAGCGTCCCTTTCGCATCCGGATCGACGGAGTTGACGAGGGCCGACACCATTCGATCGCAGTGACAGTGGTCCCTGATGCTTTCAACGTCATATTCTGATTTTTCTAAAGACCCCAAAGGTGCGCCACTAACGCGTCGGATCGTCCTACGATCAGTTTTACGTACCGAAACATCCGTCCCTTATTCCACTAACTTTCGAAATCGATCTTGAACAACTACGCAGTCGAGCAATTTACGGCGAACGAGGAAGATATTCTTCGTCGATACTTCACGAACCTCGACCAGCCAGTGTTCGCGCTTGTGAACCTACCCGAGGTGGTCAAGGGCGCGCTTTTCGCGAGGTACAGCAGAACGCATAAGAGTCTCAGACGGTTGTTTCTGGATGAGTTCGTTGATGACCTCGATGTCTCTGGTGATCAGTCAATTGATGCCACAGTCGGCCTCGCTAAAGCCGAGGAACTTTATCAACGAGTTTTCTTCGAATACGGTGATGACTCAGTCGCTCAGCTCGGTGGCGTTCATTTGGCATGCGAGCAAGCTTCCAATCTCTTGACGAAGGTCCTTGAGTGGGGCCGACTGATGTCCTATTTGGAGCAATCAACTCGGTACTTGAGTTATGACACCCGCATCGAAGGACGATATCGCTATCACCGTGACCCGGAAGTGCTTACTTCTCCTCTTGGCACGCGTTATGTCGGTGACCTTGATCGGCTATTTGACACCTACGCGGAGTTGGTGCCGCTCATGCAGGACTTTTATCGAGCTAACCACGCGCAGGGCAACGACATCGGCGATTTGGCCTACCGCCAAACGATACGGGCGAAGTCCTTTGATGCTGTACGCGGCCTTCTTCCCGCTGCAAGTCTCTCGAATGTGGGGATCTATGGGACAGGTCAGGCATACGAAGCTTTATTAATCCGGATGCGATCGCATCCACTTCCTGAGGCGCGGTCCTACGCCGATCTGATGCTTTCAGAATTGCGCAAAGTGATCCCTTCTTTCCTGCGACGCGTCGACATCGAAGATCGGGGTGTTGCTTGGTCCAAATACTTTGAAGCCAATCGTAACTCCATGCGAGAACTCGCAACCCAGATGTTTGCGCAGATAGACCCAGTACCTGTCAATGAGGTCGAACTCATTGATTGGGATCCCGATGGCGAACGCAAAATGTTGGCTGCGATGCTGTACCCGTATAGTCATTTGCCTGAGACGCAGCTCGTGGATTTAGTCGACAACTTGGCGTCTGAGGAGCGAATTAATTTAGTTCGGCAATATGTCGGCGACAGAAGTAACCGACGCCACAGACCGGGTCGCGCTTTAGAACGGTTGGATTACCGGTTTGACGTGTTGGGCGATTATGGAGGTTTCCGAGACCTGCAGCGGCATCGTCTACTGACGATCGAATGGCAGTCACTCACACCTGAGCACGGCTACGAAATTCCAGAAGCAGTCAAGGGCGCAGGCCTTGCCGATCGATACGACGGGGCTCTGGAACGTTCGAGGGCTCTGTATGAATCCATGCTCCCGGAGTTCCCCGAACAGGCCTCATACGCGGTGTCCATGGCATATCGGGTTCGGTATGTCATGCAGTTCAACGCCCGCGAAGCACTCCACATGATCGAACTGCGAAGTCAGCCACAGGGCCACCCCAATTACAGGCGCATTGTGCAAGAGATGCATCAGCAAATAGCGACGCGTGCGGGACACCAAGCCGTCGCCGAAATGTTCACGCACATCGATCTTACTGAGGGAGAAGATGGGCGACTTCAAGCAGAAAAGGCTTTGCAGCAGCGACGGGCAAACCAGTGAATGAATCTGTTCGAGTTGCCACCGTCACTGACCTTGAAATGCTCGCCGACTTCGCGACGCAGGCCGTAGCTGAGCAGCACGAGAATCGCGGCGGTTACGTGTGGAGCAGACGAGAAACGAGAAGCCGGCCTTATTTAGCTAGCTTTGAAGCTGCGCTTCACGACCCAGACCAGACCATCTGGATTGGAATGATCGATGACGTTCCCCTCGGATACGCCGTCTCCAGAGTTGAGTTGCTTCGCACCGGCGAAATTTTGGGGCAAGTTTCAGACATCTGGGTTGATCCCGAAGCTCGAAGCGTTGGGCTCGGCGAGTCCCTAATTGGATCGATCATTTCATGGTGCACCGAGCGGAATTGTGTCGGAATCGACTCAATGGCATTGCCTGGTAACCGCGCGACGAAAAACTTTTTCGAAACGTTTGGATTCAAAGCGCGGCTCCTTACTGTGCATAAATCACTCAAGGAACCTTGAGGTGGTCGACCGACGGATGCCAGAACCTTGCGTTGGAGCGGTCCTGCTTTGGGATGGAGCACTACTTCTAGTCAAGCGAGGGCAAGAACCCGGCATCGGTCAATGGTCGCTTCCCGGTGGCCGCCTAGAGCCCCAAGAAGCTTGGCAAGATGGGGTTGAACGCGAGGTCCAAGAAGAGACTGGCCTAAAAGTGAACTGTGGTGAGTTTGTCGGTTGGGTTGAACGTTCGGTAGCCGGTCACAGGTATCTCATTGCCGACTTCTTCGTCACAACCGAAGACCCGTCTGGTGCAACACCCGGTGATGACGCTGGAGATTTGACTTTCGTTGATCCTGAACAAATCAAAAGTCTTGAGCTAACGGCTGGTCTGGAGGAGTTCCTTTTCCAACACAGCGTGCTAACGCCTTAGCGTCCCTTCCAAACAGGATCCCGTTTTTCAACGAACGCCAGCGGACCTTCGCGGAAGTCTTCGGTCTTCACGACGACACGAAAATGGTCTTTGGTGATTTGCCAGCCTTCCGTATCGGTGACACCCTGACTTTCCAGTACAACTTTACGGCTCTCTCTAACGGCTATTGGGGCATTAACGGTGATGCGAGCAGCAAGTTCTAACGCCGCATCAACCACGGTTCCTGGTTCCACGAGTTCGTTGACTAAACCGAGCGCAAAGGCGCGTTCGGCGCTGATGGGATCGCCGGTAAGCGCCAATTCCATAGCGACGTTACGAGCGATCGAAGCGGGTAGACGAAAAAGTCCTCCTGCTCCAGCGATCAGACTCCGTTTCACCTCGGGAATACCGAAACGAGCGGTGCTGGAGGCGACGACAAGGTCGCAGGCCAGAACTATCTCTAATCCGCCCGCCAGAGCAGGACCGTCAACCGCTGCAATCAATGGTTTGGTTCTTGGATAGCGAACTAAGCCCGCGAAGCCACCTTTTTCTGTCTCGATTGCCTTACCGCTACTAACCGACTTGAGGTCGGCGCCAGCACTAAAAACGGGTCCGTTCGCCGCGAGTATCGCAACCCAGGCACTGTCGTCGGATTCGAAAGCGTCAAGGTGCGCTTCGAGCTCGGCGGAGACTTCATGACTAACTGCATTTCGGGCTTCGGCTCTGTCCAGAGTAATGACCCTTATATTGCCGACCTTCTCGTACGTTACGACCATCTGCTGCTCTTAGGGCCGTTCATCGGCATTCGCTTCCGGGGGAGACGGTTCGTTGTCTGGTGGTGTGTTTGATTTGGTGTCTGTCTCAGCGTCAGGATCGGGTGCTGTTGCTTCAACGGCTGGGGTTGACGGTTCGGTCTCTTGGTTGGGAGACGGTTTAGCTGCATTGTCTGGACGCGGGGGTCTCTTCGGGCGGCGCTTCTTGCGGCCCTTCTCCTTTTCCGGTGGCTCGATACCCAACCGGGCGGCTATTTCTGGAATGCGATCCGCAATTTTGCGGATGATATCCAGCAATTCCTTAGTCGGTTCAGATGGAACCTGTGCCATAGCTACGTAGGGCCGAATTGGCGAAAACGCGATGGCTTCGAGCACAATTCCGAGGCGTTGCTGGCTCACCTCCCCACCGAGGGCCTGATTTGCTTGATTGGTAAGGCTTTCAGCGATGTCGGGAGGTAGGGGGCTACCGGCCTTAGCGGGCCGAGAGCTGAGACGCAACGCTCGCACGACGCGATCCTCTTTCAGAGCAGTCCGAATCTCTTCATGCCATTCAACCTGCGCTTTTTCGAGGCGCTCGTTCAGTCCGGCTCGGATCTGATCAGCGAGCAATCGAGTTTCTTCGTCGCGGGCAGCATCTTCAGCCGCGACCAAAACGGTTCTCAAGTCACGGATGTCGACTTCCTCGATTGAAGACAACGCGGCATCAGCTCGATCTCGCCATTCGGCGATTTTGAGTTGAGGAAGCAGCGATTCAGCCAAGGTCACCAACGCATCGGCACGAACTTCTGCGCCGCCCTCCTCGGCAGCGCGGGCATTCTGAGTTTCGATTTCTTTTCGCACCGCAGCGATGCCACCTCGCGACACTTGTTCTGCTATGACGCGTTGCTCCTCTGGAAGAGATTCGATCAGAACTTTTCGATGAGCGCGCCCAGGTTTGAGCTTTTTGGGTTTGGGTTTCGTCGGGGCCTCAGGACGTTCTTTGCGTGTCCGTCGGGACTCAGGTTTGCGGCGATCGTCTTGCCTCTTCGGTTTACGTTTGGAGCCGTCTTTGCCAGCTTTTTCAGGCTGTTGACGTCGGCCGCCCTTTCGCTTGTCTGAGCGGCCCTTTCTTGCAAGTTGAGTAGTGACAGCGTCGAATTCGCGACCCGATCCGAGAACCTCGATTCGTTCGTCGTCCGGGCGTCCGCTGCGACCTTTCGGTGGTGATACGGCAGTGACGAAAATTCCATCAATCTCGAAGTCAGCATCGGCTCGGCAAATATCTCCGACGGATGCACCGTCGTACAGCACCGTGCCTTCCAAGGTTCCTTTGGGCTGTTTGGCGCCGGCGGCTCGCCAGGTCCAGGTTCCGTCATCTCGCTGACTGGTCAGCTCGACCTCGATACGTCGGCTCATCGTTGCTCCGGGTTCTCCGGCTAGGGGGGGCGTAGGAAGCGGCGGGGGAGTACTGGCCCCCGCTGTGGTCCCTGATTACGGTGCCAACGTTACCGAACGAAATCAAAAGATTCGCATTTCGAGGACAATGCTCTTTTTTGGGTCTGAATGACCACCCGGATGCTTCCGAGCGTCCTACCCTCGGCTAAGGCGGATAACTTGACCCAGGAAGGCCATGGTACGAGCTAAGGCACCAGACCAAATTGCTCGCGAAATCGTCGACGTAGCTGTTGCCGACGAAATGCGCGATTCATTTATGCCCTACGCGCTCTCGGTTACAACGAGCCGGGCTATTCCCGATGTCCGAGACGGATTGAAACCTGTTCAGCGAAGAATCCTTTATGTGATGGCGGATTTAGGTCTTAGACCGGGCACTCCATTTAGGAAATCAGCTGGAGTGGTTGGCGAGGTGATGGGGAAATACCACCCTCATGGTGATGGTGCGATTTATGAGGCGATGGTCCGAATGGGTCAGACCTTCTCCATGTCGGTGCCTCTTGTCGACCCTAAAGGCAACTTTGGCAGCCTCGATGACCCGCCCGCGGCATATCGCTACACCGAAGCACGCTTGACGTCCGCAGCGATGGCCATGGTCATTGACCTGGACGAAGAAACCGTTGATTTCTTACCAAACTTTGATGGCGAACGTGAAGAACCAACGTGTCTGCCTGCCGCCATCCCGAACCTACTGGTAAATGGAGCCTCGGGAATCGCTGTCGGAATGGCAACCAACATGCCGCCACACAATCTCGCCGAAATCGCAGCTGCAATTGACCACGTACTTACGAACCGTCGCCCGAAACCATCGGTGGATGACCTTATGGAATTCGTCGAAGGGCCGGATTTCCCGACCGGTGGGATTGTCGTCGACGATGGATCACTCCGAGAAGCATACGCAACTGGCCGAGGAACGATTCGCGTTCGAGCTAGAGCCGAGATCGAAAATATTACGGCCCGCAGGCAGGGAATCGTTGTAACAGAATTGCCCTACGCGGTGGGCCCGGAACGCGTTCAGGCCAAAATCCGTGAACTCATATCAGGCGGGAAACTCGATGGAATAGCCGCCGTGGTCGACCTTTCCGACCGTAACCATGGGCTGCGCCTCGTTATCGAATGCAAAACAGGAGTTGGACCTCACGCGTTATTGGAAAAGCTTTATCGGCTGACCCCGCTTGAGGAAAGTTTTGGAATAAATAATGTGGCGTTGGTCGATGGCGTGCCGACAACTCTTGGTCTCTACGCACTTTGCCAGCATTACGTTGATCATCGCTTAGACGTCATTGTTCGTCGCACTGAATATCGTCTCGCTCGCGCTGAGGAACGAGCACATGTCCTGCTTGGCCTTCTGCTGGCCCTCGACAACATTGACCAAGTAATTTTAATTATCAGAGGATCAGATACTGCGTCGACAGCTCGTAGCGAGCTGATGAACTTGTTGCAACTCACTGAGATGCAGGCGACCCACATCTTAGATATGCAATTACGTCGCCTGACAGCTTTGGAAGTCGGAAAGCTTCGAGAGGAACTGGGCAACGTTCAGGCTGACATCAATGATCTACTCAAAATCCTCGCATCCGATGCCCGGCGGCGAAAGCTAGTCGGCCGCGAACTGCGAGAGTTGGTTGAGGAATTTGGCTCGCTTCGCCGCACCACAGTCCTATCTACCAATGACGTCGTAGTCATCAACGATGATCCTGCCCTGTTGGAGGTAGAGCCTGAAGAACCTCTCACCGACCAATCCACGCTCATTACTCTGTCGACTTCCGGTCTGCTTGGACGTAGATCGTCCGACGAAGAGTTCAACGCCAAGCCAGGGCGCCATGATGTCATCGCCCGAAGCCTGGAAACTAGCCTCTATAGCTCAATTTCCGCTATCACTGACCAAGGACGCTTACTCACGGTCCGTTCTCGAGAAGTGCCCGAGATAATTCGCGGTAGTAGGGGGGCATCAGTCACCGAGATGTTCTCGTTGAGTCGAGGAGAACGCGTGGTCGGACTCTTTGGCGAAGGTCAAGGCAGCGTGCTTATAGCCACGCGAAAAGGCATCGCTAAACGTCTTGAACTCGAATCCGTTGGGCGGCTTCGATCAGGAAGTGCAGTGATTAACTTGAAAGGCGACGACCGAGTCGTCGCAGGATTCATTGTTAGCAACGACAGTGAAATCGTGATGGTGGCCTCCGACGGTCAGGCCCTTCGCACACCAGCGGCCGGCATTTCTATTCAAGGCCCGGGAGCCGCTGGGGTATCTGGAATGAAGCTGAAAGCCGGCGCAGCGCTGGTAGCGGCCGGGCTTGTGGAATTTGGGGCGGTGGTTTTGCTTGTGAGTGACGACGGCGCTGTGAAAGTGACTGATGTCGCAGAGGTGCCGACCAAAGGACGAGCGACCGGAGGAGTCCGAACGGTCAAATGGAAAAACTTTGAAACGACGGCCTCCTTCGGGTGGGTAGGTCGCAATCAACAGATGGCCGCTGTCGTGCTTGAGGATGGCGATTCAAGAAAAGTAGATCCAAACCCGTTTCCACTAACCATAGAGACAAGTCGCCGTGACGGAACGACAACGGACCTTGACTCACGGGTCTTGGTAGTAGGGGAGTACCGGTTCCAGTGAATGCCAGCACTGAAGCCGGAAAGAGGAAACAACCCGGTAGCTACAACGCTGACGATATCGAGGTGCTCGAAGGGTTAGAAGCCGTCCGAAAGCGGCCTGGTATGTATATCGGCGGAACTGGTTCTGGAGGTTTAACGCACCTTTTGTGGGAGATCATCGACAATGGGGTCGATGAGGCAGCGGGTGGCCATGCGCGACTACTCGAGGTTTTCTTGCATTCAGACGGTTCGTATGAAGTAACAGACAACGGCCGCGGGATTCCGATAGAGAAGAAAGAAGGCGACGCCACCGCTCTCGAAGTCGTCTTCACCGAACTGCATGCTGGCGGAAAGTTCGGTAATGGCGCCTATGGGGCATCTGGCGGCCTACACGGCGTTGGGGCGTCAGTTGTCAATGCCCTCGCAACGAGAATCGAGGTTGAAGTTGACCGCGGCGGAGCCACGCACCGGCTCGAATTTCAAGACCAGATCGCGGGCCACACGGCGAAGAACGGACGTTTTTCTCCAAATCATGCGTTAAAGAAAATCGCCAAAATCCCCGCCAACCGAACAGGAACGCGTGTCCGCTTTTGGCCGGATACTGAGATCTTCGACCCCGAAGCGAAGATCGACTATGCGGAAGTTAAGGATCGACTTGGACAGGTGTGTTTCTTGGTCCCTGGACTCAAAATTCGGCTATCAGATAAACGTAGGGGTTCGAGGAGACCGGCCGAAGAACTCGTATCTCAAGGAGGTCTTGCTGACTACGTTGACTTCTTGTCTGGTGAAGCACAACCTGTTACCGGGCTAGTAGCTATATCTGGTTCTGGGGTGTTCACCGAAAAAGTTCCCATTGATGGGAAACTCACGGAAGTGACCCGCGAATGTCAGGTCGACATCGCCTTACGGTGGGTACAAGGATATGAAACGTCCTTAGTCAGTTTCGTCAACACCATCCCAACACCAGATGGAGGGACTCACTTAAGTGGCTTCGAGCGCGCCCTCACCACCGCCCTGAACCAGGCAGTATCAACGGCAGATCCAAGAAAACTCCGCAAGCTAAAAGGCGAAGCAAAAGTTCAAAAAGAAGACGCGCAGGAAGGTCTCATCGCGGTGGTCCGAACCGTATTTCTGGAACCGCAGTTCAGGGGACAAACTAAACGTGAGCTAGGTACTCCCGAAGTTCAGAAAATTGTTGGAGCAGTCGTACGGGATGGCTTTAAAGCATGGTTTGAGGGAACAGCAAAAGGTTCGAAGAAGGTTCACGTAAAGGCAATTTTGGACAAAGTTGTTGATGCCATAGTCAATCGAATCAGTACGAAGCAGGCGCTCGACAACCGACGTAAGGCCGCCCAACTCGGCAACAACGGACTACCGGACAAACTCGCCGATTGTCGACTCCACCCAGAAGGCGAACTGCTCATCGTTGAGGGCGACTCCGCTGCCGGTCCTGCGAAACGAGCACGAGACAGCGCTTGGCAGGCAGTTCTGCCTTTGAGAGGGAAAGTCGTTAACGCTGGTAAGAGCACAAAAAAATCAGTGCTCGATAATGCGGAAGCAACAGCCCTGTTTACGGCTGTCGGTTCAGGTTCTGGACCTGAGTTCGACCTCGAATCTCGAAGGTACGACCGCGTGATCCTTCTCGCAGACGCGGACGTTGACGGGAGTCATATTCGCTGTCTTGTTTTGACATTGATTTACCACTACATGAAACCTCTGCTCGAACAAGGGCACATCTACGCTGCGCAGCCTCCAACGCACGCCCTCGTGCTGGGGTCAGAAAAAGAGTTTCTGTACTCCGAACAGCAACTTCAGGCCCGAGTCGCCGACTTAGACCGAAAAGGCCGCCGCTACAGGATCACCAGATTTAAGGGGCTCGGCGAAATGGATGATGACGAACTGTTGGAGACAACTCTGAACCCGGAAACTCGAATATTGCGACGGATCACCCTCGAGGACGCCAAGGACGCCGAAAAAGCCTTTGCTGTCATGATGGGCGCACCGGTCGAGCCCCGAAAAGACTTCATTATCAAGCACAGTCGCGATTACGGCCATGCGCTGGATATCTAGCAACTGTTGGCAAGACCGCAAATCCTACGCCTGACAGGTATTAGCGCTGAGAGGGGTTATTTCAGTGAAAAGTAGAGGTTTGAAGGCCTCAGCTACTCCCCCAGATAAAGAGATCATAAGATACGTTATGTGAAGTTGGATTCGAAGTTGAACCTCGCTCCCAATGCGGTAGCCACAAAGGGATCACCGTCGAGATGTGCACCCTTATCATTCTCGCAGTAGTAGGAACCTATATATGGTTCGGCGGCTGAGACCGGTCGGTCTGGGTCGAATACCTCCGCCATTGCTTCGAGCACCATTGCGATGGGTAGAAGGATGGGTTGTTCGTTGTGATCCTCGGGCTTTTTAGGGTTGCAGTACCAAATCGCAGCGCTGGGCGCCCCATCGAATATTTCTTCGAAAGCTCCGAAGGCGATGGTGTATTTGCGGCCTGTGATGTTGCAGTCCCATGCCCAGGTTGGTTCTGGTGCCAGTATTTCTTCGTTGTGGGCACGGACCTCACTCCTCCGGTGTTGGAGCAGGCAGCCTAGGTCACTGGCCTTTCCCGCCTTACTAAGATGAATCCATGACCAGGTACCTTCAGTTGGACGAGTTGCAGTGGACCGACGTTGACGTGTTCGGCACGACGATGTCCAAGGCGTCTGTCTTCGAAGGCGACTACGACGTTCGCTCTGGCTTCTTTCGTATGGCCGCCGGATGCGCCGTGCCACCCCACCACCACACCAAGTGGGTGCAGGTGGTGGTGTTGGAGGGGAACATGAGAGTTGAACAAGAAGGTGAGCTTGAGCGTGAAGTTACGGCGGGAAGCTGTTATTTCGTTGAGGCAGGTGAGACCCACCTCGAGACCGCTGTCGAGGACACCTTGGTCCTGGTAACCCAGGGGGAAGACCGGATCTAGGTCGCTGGGTTCTTCGTCTAAATGACGGTACGAAGTGGTTGGTAGGTACTGGAGTAGGTGTCCCAAAATTCACACAATGATCGGACGTGTTTTCGTCGTCAACGATGTGTTGCCCACCACTCCCCTGCTCGGCTACACGCCCGGTAGAACGACAATCGACAGTAGTAGCGTTTGGGGCCGGGGTTTCGGTGTCGGGTCCCAAGTTGTGTTCGGCCTTTGAGCTTCGGTGGGCGCCTGCTCTGGCTCGGCGGTTGTCTTGACGATGAGTTGTGCGAGGCAGCATCAGCCAATCTGAAATTCTCGCACAATTAGCTGATACGTGGCCGAGCAGTGTGTTTGAAGTGGCACTTACATTCAAGCGGATGACACGGTTAGTCACCTGGTTGAACCATCCGTTTTTTCCCGGTCAAGTCAGTCGATGATGTCTAGGGTTGGGCCGCGTTGCCGCGGGCCGGCATCGCGTCATCGGAGGGGACACCATGAAGGAGTTGGCTGGAAAGACTGCGGTGGTTACGGGCGCGGCGAGTGGGATCGGTCGAGCCATGGCCGAGCGTTGGGCAGCAGCTGGGATGAACGTTGTATTGGCTGACATCGATGAGGCGGCCCTTGATGTCGCGGTCGCTGAGGTGTCCGAGGTTGGACCCGCGACCGGGCTGCGTGTTGATGTCACGGTGGCGTCAGATGTCGAGGCCCTGCTCGCATTGACCGTCGATTGTTTCGACCGCGCCCACCTAGTTTGCAACAACGCGGGCGTCGCGGGACCCGCAGGCTTCGCGCCACACGAGCTGACTGTTGAGGACTGGCGTTGGGTGCTCGACGTTGACCTGTGGGGAGTCATCCACGGGATCCGCACATTTGTCCCCCATCTCCTTGAGCATGGTGACGGCCACATCGTCAATACAGCTTCGCAAGCAGGACTCACGTCAGGGTCTGTCATCAGCGCTGCGTATTACGCAGCAAAGCATGCGGTGGTGGCTCTCTCTGAGTGTCAGTTCCACGACCTGGCGACGCGAGCGACCGGTGTCAACGTGTCGGTGCTGTGCCCCGGCGCGGTCGCTACGAACATCATGTACGACGAAACCCGCCGGCCCGAGCGGTTCCGGGTGGTGCCCGCACCTGTAGCGACGGACCACTCCGAAGCCGTCACCGCTGCGATGTGGGATGTCATCGCGTCGGGGCGTCCACCCCGCGAGGTGGCCGAGTTGGTCCACGACGCAGTGGTCAACAACGAGTTTTACATCTACACCGACCCCAACATTGTTGAATCAGTCGCGGCTCGCCATCGGGCCATCGAACAGCGGGGCTTTCCGACTACCGGGCGGATGGACGCAGACGTCACCGGTGGTTGATTGGTTCACCGGGGCCTCATTCCGGCTACGTGGCCGCGCTCCACGGTCACTCCTTCTTGCCTGAGTAACCGTTCCTGCCTGGCTTCGTGTCCAGGAGCAAGTCGTCCCTTGGAGTTAACTACTCGCCACCAGGGGAACCCTGGATTTTGTTTCAAAAAATTGCCGACTGCGCGAGCGCAGCGCGGGTATCCAGCTTCTTCTGCGACTTCGCCGTAGGTAACGACGTCCCCTTTCTTCAGATCGCTGAGAACGGTAGCGATAGCGACCCTAAGGGGTGTAGATCCTGGTTGAACCGTACGTTCCACACACGCATGCTCGCAGATGATTAGCCTTAGAGGTATCCAACGTATACAAGAAGCATCGTTGGGTGGCTCACGGACCCAGGGGGTGGGGCATGACCGAGTACGACATACATATCGCTGGCGGCACAATTGTCGACGGAACTCGAGTTCCTAGGTACCAAGGCGATCTATGGATAAAGGATGGCCGGATAGCGAAGATGGGTGGTCGAGAGACCGGTGTCGCTGAAAGAGTTATTGACGCCACTGGAAAAATTGTGGCCCCAGGGTTTGTTGATTTACACACCCATTACGACGCCCAAATTCGATGGGATCCGTGGTGCACAATTTCGGGCTACCACGGAGTGACTTCTGTCGTTTTGGGTAATTGTGGGTTTGGGTTTGCTCCCGTCGCTAAAGATTTTCGAGAACGATCCATGCTGACGATGACACGCACCGAGGCGATCCCATTTGAATCTATGAAGCAAGGAATGGAATGGGATTGGGAAACAATCCCTGAATATCTGGACTCCCTCGACAGGATCCCTAAAGGTGTAAACGTCATTCAGTACATGCCCACCGCTTCGCTGATGACCTATGTCATGGGCTTAGAGAAAGCAAAGGCGGGAGAGCCAGCGTCAGAGAGCGAGCGCAAAGAAATGGCGCGTTTGCTACACGAAGGCATGGACGCCGGTCTGTGTGGTTTCTCAATCCAACGGCTCGGTCCAGACAGTGTTCAGGCGGACTATGACGGATCGCCCATGGTCACTGACATTATGTCTGACGAAGATATTTTGAATTTGGCACAGGTTCTCGCTGAACGCGATGAGGGTTTCATACAGATCACCCAAGGCACTGGTGATATCAGAGCAGATATCTCATTTTTGGAAACCTTGGCTGAAACGGCGCGAAGGCCGATTCTTCACAATGTCGTCGCTCCAGCTCGCCAGGATCCTGAGGTTCATCGGCGTCCGCTCCGTTGGATCGACCGCTGTCGAGAAAAGGGTCTACCTATTTATGCGCAGTGTGGAACCGGCCGAGCAGGTTTCGCCTTCACCCTTGAGCATTGGAACCTTTACGATGCCTCGCCCGCATGGCGCGCTGTGACTACGGGTACCAAGGAAGAGAAGATAGAAAAGATGAGCGACCCGGAGCTCCGTCGGGCTTTAGTTGATGAGGCTGCGGAAGCAGATCGTCGCCTACAGGTCATTCAGGCTGGCGTGGGCGGAAATCCCAAGAGCTTGGTTGTTCAGGGAGTGAACCGACAAGCAGACTTACAAGAGTATGTGGGCAAGTCCGTTGGCGATATTGCTGAGGCACAAGGCAAACATCATGTAGAGGTCATGCTGGATCTCTCTCTACAGGGCGACTTGAACGTCGAGTTTTTGGGTCCAGATAAAGGTTCGAACGCTGAATTCATGGCTGAAATGATGAATGAATCCCCCTATGCCATCCCTGGTGTTTCTGACGGTGGGGCTCACACCAAATTCTTTACCGGTGGGGCGTATACGACGGATTTCTTGACTTGGCTTGTAAGAGATGAGGGAGTTGTGACGCTTGAAGAAGCTCACTACAGGCTCTCTAATCTTCCTGCCCATGCCGCCGGGTTCCGGGATCGCGGAACCCTGAGTGAAGGTGCCGCCGCGGACGTGCTGGTTTATGACATGGAAGAACTGGAAATTTTGCCGAACTGGATCGGTGACGTTGAATATGACCTCCCAGGTGGCGAATGGCGGAGGGTGCAACGCGCAGCTGGATATCACCAAATCATCGTCAACGGAGAAGTAACTTTTGAATCCGGGGAATGCACCGGTGCGACTCCAGGCAAACTTCTGCGTCACGGGAGCGAGTGAGGCTATTTCCGCCACTATTAGGTGACGTTGAGCTGCCGGTTAGTGGGACGCGACCTTCGTGTGGTGTTTGAAAAACACGCGGGCGTAGGGATTGACGACCTACGCTTCAGGTGACGCTGGTACCTGAAGGAGATAGAGCAATGACGACCTATACGCCCCCCAAAGAGGTCGATTTCCATTTCGACGTCATGTGCCCGTGGGCCTACCAGACCTCGCTCTGGATGCGTGATGTTCGTGATCAGCTAGATCTCAAGGTCAACTGGAAGTTTTTCAGCCTGGAGGAGATCAATCTTCGAGAGGGGAAAAAGCATCCTTGGGAGCGGGAATGGAGTTATGGATGGTCGATGATGCGTATTGGCGTGGTTCTGCGACGCATGGACATGGCACTTTTAGATGATTGGTATGCATTGGCGGGACGGGCGCTGCACGTTGATGGAAATCGACCGCATAATCCCGACGTCGCCAAACACTTGCTTGAACAGATCGGCGTAGATCCTTCGGTGGTGGAACAATCGATCGAAGACGAATCGACTCATTCGGAAATCAAAGCGGAACACGACAGAGTTGTGGAAACCGGGGGATTCGGCGTTCCGACCTTATTCTTCCCCGACGGTCAGTCCTTTTTCGGACCGGTGTTATTGGACCCCCCTAGCGGAGATGCAGCGCTTCGCCTTTGGAATGCAGTAACGGCGTGGCTCGAATTCCCCCAGCTGTATGAAATGCAACGCCCGAAGCAGGCGATTGACGAGGAAGCAATTTACGAAACATTCAAGCCGTATCTAGAAGCACGAGATTGGGTGAGCATCAATCGCGGCAAGGTCGTGGGTTTCGATCCCAACGAATGATTTTAGTTGGCTTGAAGGCGGATGTGGATTTACGTGTCGTGCTCGTCTTCGTCATCGCCGACCATTTCAGCTGCAGCGGCCAGGGCTGAGGCCAACGCAACGCTGCGCTGGTACACGGCGTCGAAATAGTGATCGGTAACGGATTCTTGCCCGGTTAACGGAGCGGATCCCAGGCTTCTTATGACGGAAGCTGCCTGCTCAGTTACTTGAATTTTTCCGGGGGCCTCTGGCATCTCGTTGGAACCATGCCAAAAGGACTTATTTTCGCGTTGAGCTTCACTTTCTGCGCCGGTATTGCCGATACGACGGGTTCGTGAGCTTCTGCGCCGCCGGCTCATGCGTCGCTCCCCACGGCAAGGTCCTCAAGGATGTCGTCAGGGTCTGCAGCTAATAATTGCGTTTCATTGATGCCTAAAGCTGCCCGAAGCTGGTCGGCGTCAAGATCTCCAAGAGAGCTGGATTTGGGCAACACCATGTCAGCGATACGCCGTTTACCTTGGACTACCTCCTCGACGCGCTCATCGACGGTTCCCGGACAAACCAAGCGGTGGCAAATCACTGTCTTGGTTTGACCTATTCTCCAAACGCGGTCTCGTGCCTGGTCCTCGACGGCAGGGTTCCACCAGCGGTCGTAAAGGACCACATGGCTTGCGGCCGTGAGGTTGAGACCGGTGCCGCCAGCCTTCAATGAAAGAACCATCGCACCGGGTCCCGTTCCATTTTGAAAGGTTTCTACGAGCCGATCTCGCTTACCTCTTGCGAGGCCGCCGTGGTAGCAGTCGATATCGATGCCGGTTCTCTGAGTCAAGTAGGCAGATAACCGCTCGCCCCAGGTCGCGAAGTGGGTGAAGATCAGAATCCGCTCCCCCGAAGCAAAAACTGAATCAACGATTTCATTCAAACGCGTGAGCTTTCCGCTTCGCCCTTCGAGGCTGACGTCGTTGTCGTTCTTGTCATAGTTCAGAGGATGATTGCAGATTTGCTTTAATGCTGTGATGGCGGCCAAGACGAGGCCCTTTTGTTGTTTGATGTTCTGTTCACTTTCGGCGGTATCTCGCACCAGTTTGTCCAAAACCGCTTGATAGAGACCGATTTGTTCGGGCGTCATCGTGCAGTGCGCTAGTTCATCAATACGGTCTGGTAGTTCAGCTGCAATGATTGGCTCCGCCTTGGTCCGGCGAAATACGAGCACACCATTGAGGGCGTGTAACGCTGATTCGGCAGCTCCGGCTGAATCACCAATTTGGCCTAATTGGTCAATAAATGCGGTGCGACCGCCGACTAGCCCCGGATTACAGAAATCCATGATTGCCCAGAGATCTCCAAGCCCATTTTCAATTGGAGTGCCTGTTAGAGCTAGGCGAGTACGCGCCGTCAGCTTTCGTAGTTCCTTGGCGGTAGCGCTCCGATGATTTTTGATTACTTGAGCTTCGTCAAGCACTACCCGATCCCAGTCGAGATCCGACAGCTGATCGATGTCTCGAACGGCGGTCCCATAGGTCGTGATCACTAGATCAGATTTTCGGATACGACTTCGAAGTTCTGGTCCATTTACTCGCGAGGGCCCATGATGGACCAATACCGACAAGTTGGGCGTAAAGCGTTTGGCTTCGGAAGCCCAGTTTCCTACTACGGCCGGAGGAGCGACCACTAATGCAGGAGCATTTCCGGGCGAGGTCGATATTCGGGCGAGAATTGTGGGGGTTTTACCAAGGCCCATGTCGAGTGCGAGACAGCCACCTAGGCCAGCGTCATCAAGAAACTTGAGCCAGCCCACGGCTTCCGCCTGGTAACTCCGAAGTTCTCCACTGAACCCTGGAGGCCGCGTATCGGGTTCGTCTCTAACGTCGCCCGCGGCCCGGAGTAAATCGCCCGCCCAGCTTGCGCCAGAGAGGGTTACTCCCCCAGTGACTCCGCCGCCCTCAAGCCCAAGAGCGTGCCGGAGCATTTCTGCGCCCGTGAGTTGAGTTGTGTCGGACCGTTCTGACAACGCCAGTGCTGCTTCAGCTAAGTCAGCATGGTCGAGGGCTACCCATCGACCTCTTGATTGCACCAGTGGCCTTGCTTGCAAAGCCAATTTTTGTATTTCGGAGCTTGTTAGCTCCACGTCTCCAAATACAGCGCTCCAACTGACTGCGGTCAAATGTTGGGCACCCACAATGCTGTCGTTATCTTCGGCAGTTAACCGAAGTTGAGCGACCTGACGTCGGCGCGATAACGCCGGTACTCGGACCTCGAAACCTGCAGATTCCAGAGCTGGACCAGTAACGGACATGAGGTCCCATGCTTCGTCTTGGTCCAATAAGACTTCACCGCGGCGGCGGCCGCCTGGCCGCAAGAGAGCGGGCATGAGACGTTCGAGTCGTGTGTATTGACCCTTCACTTCGGTTCGGCGTGTGTTGGACCCGCTAACCATTGCCACCTCAACGGGATCCAAAGTGTTTTCCGGTCCCGGGGAAAGCACCTTTAGTTGCCAGGCACCAGAGTCATCCGGTTCATCGAGTTGGACTATTAGCGCGTACTTCGCGACCGCTGTGACTGGTCGCGCCCATTGCTCAAGTCGCCTCGCAAGATCAGAGCCGTGGTCTGCAGCGGCAACGAAAGGTCTTCCACCAAGGTTTGCCAAAAAGGTTTCAGCGACTTCGGCCTTTGTCCGTGGCTCGGGCGGCGGGGCCGGCACCTCAAGTCTGCGAGCGGCACTGGTAACGATCGCATTGACCATTCCTGTGAGCGCGGATTGGACCACCGCTCGCGCATCGGGGCCGGGATCAGCAGCGCTAACCGCGCCAGGTAGGGAGGCGGCCAAAGCTTCGAGCCGATTTTTGCTGATTATGCCTGGCATCCATTGAACGATGAACTCACCGCGGTTGTTCCGGTTTCGCTTGTTTCGTCGTTTCCGAATTCGTTGCAATTTAGGAACAGTTCTGCCTTGAGCCACGAGTTCGACTGCGGATGCAGCGACAAGACTGAGCCACCGAACGCTGGCCCCAAGCTGAGACTGCTCCACGGGGACTGTCAGCGGGGTCTCTAGCGAATTATTGGCTTCAAAGTCATCCTCGGAGTCGATGTGGTCATGTTGTTCGACTGACGCCTCTTCTACCGCAACGATCAAAGATGGATCTGTCCACGGTTGCGTGGATAATGCTGCCAACCAGCCAAGGATGTCGGTAACTTCAGCGCTTACAGCCGATGCCGTGACCCCTCCGGGTAGTGAAACGTTGCGATGGTCCTCCCAAGCACCGGCTGGCGCACCAGTTTGCACTAGGCGATCCATAACTTGTTCGGTAGTTTCGGGTTGGTTATAGGCTCCCGCCGCCCAAGCGATGACTCGGCCAGAGGTCCAAGATAACTGGAGCACCGTTGACTCAGGAGGTGTATCGGGTGAAAGCGCCTCGACTTCTTCTTGCTCCTCCTCGAGGTCATATGGCTGACCAGTGGCGCGGCGGTATGCCGCCGTTAAGAGATTAAGTTCGCTTTCGAAATCAACGATGATCTGGTTCCGCTGCGGTCCCTTGAGACGACGAACTGAGTGCAGACGGTCCTCAGAAGCTTCAATCATGTCAATTAACACATTTCGCCAACGTAGGCGATCGGTTGCAAGCTCAGTTGTGGTGTGCTCGTCAGCTTCACCATCTGCTTCTAAGCGCGCGAGTGCAGCGATTTCTTGCCAAGAACGATCGACCAAACGCGAGGGTAAACGCGCGTTAGTAACTGTCGGAAGTTCAGTTTCGGTTGTGGGGCTTAGAGATTGCACTTTCAGCGTTCCCCAAATTAAAAAAGCGGATTACACGTGGGCTCCGCGGCCTTCCCGCTCTAGCAAACATTGCGGGCACGGAGCCATGACACTGGAGTCCAATTACCGGCGTCAGTACCACTTCGATGCCTCGGCAGGTACGGAACCCGAGTGATGCCTTCGGCAGCGGGATTTCCCGGTACCTATGACACATATAGATTATACCTTGGGTAAGCGCAATACGCCAGAGACGTCGCTGCTTAACCAAACCGGCGATTTACTGAGGTAGCTGTATGTTAGGGGTCATGCGCTGGTCCTCCGCCTTTATTCCGACGTTGCGTGACGCCCCGGCTGACGCTGAAGCGGCTAGCCACAAGCTTTTAGTCCGAGGAGGGTTCATTCGGCAGTTGCATTCTGGGCACTACAGCCTTTTACCCCTTGGATTGCGAGTTCACGACAAGGTCGCTCAAATCGTGCGAGAAGAAATGGATGCAATCGGCGGTCAAGAATTTCTTTTACCGGCCATGCACCCAGCATCGTTATGGAAACAGAGCGGCCGGTGGGACCTGATGGGCGAGGAGATGTTTCGCTTGCAAGACCGAAGTGGTGTGGAACTCGCCCTCGGGATGACACACGAAGAGGTCTTTTCCTCAATCGCGACTGTGTTGAACTCGTATAAAGAACTGCCACAGATTTGGTATCAAATCCAAACAAAGTTTCGCGATGAGCCTCGTCCCAAAAGTGGTCTTCTCCGCGTTCGGGAGTTCGCTATGAAGGACTCCTACAGTTTCGACCTAGAAGATGTGGGACTTGATCGCGCCTTTCAGGCGCACCACGATGCGTACGTAAAAATATTCAATCGGCTCAGCCTTAACGCGATGCCGGTCCAAGCCTCATCGGGGTCGATGGGTGGGTCGGCAAGCATAGAGTTTATGGTCCCCTCACCTGCTGGCGAAGACGATGTTCTCCGATGCGTTAGCTGTGGGTACAAGGCAAATGTTGAGAGGGGAACCTCAGAACTTGCTGTCATTGTTGATGAAACCGGACCCGAAGAACCAGAACGAATTGCTACTCCAGGTGTTCGAACCATCGCGGCGCTAGAGGAGATCGAGGGTGGCGCTGTGGCTGAAAATCAGATAAAGACCATGGTGATGGTCATGGATGATGAAATTACCTTGACCTTGTTGCGCGGTGACCATCAGCTCAACCTGCAGAAACTGCAGGATTACTCGGGAGCGGTGGACATACGACCAGCGGAACCCGCCGAAGTCTTGACAAAATTGGGTGCGAGCCCCGGCAGCCTCGGCGCAGTCGGCGTTAAATCACTGAGAGTCATCGCGGATTTCGCACTCGATGGTCGAACAAACATGATGACAGGCGCAAATGAAGACGACTGGCACTTGGGGGGTGTCTCCGTTCACCGAGACATTCAGGTTGATGGATGGGCTGACCTTCGCGAGGTTCAAGCCGGCGAACCTTGTGTTGAGTGTGGGGAAACCCTAGAGATCGTTCGATGCATAGAGGCCGGGCACATCTTCAAGCTCGGTCGAAAGTACGCCGACGCGATGGGAATTTCAGTACTGGATGCTGAGGGACGGTCGCAGGTTCCGACTATGGGCAGTTACGGAATCGGTATTGGGCGGGCTGTAGCTGCCGTGGCTGAAAATCATCACGATGATGCTGGCCTGATTTGGCCGGTCTCGATCGCCCCATATCAAATTTTGGTTACGGTGCTAGATATCGACGATGAGGCTTGTATGGATGTGGCGTCTCAGTTGGAGATGTCGCTTAGCGAAGCAGGAATAGACGTCCTCGTGGATGATCGCAAAGCTCGGCCCGGCGTTAAATTCGCCGACGCGGAATTAATCGGTATCCCCTATCGGGTAACTGTGGGCGCTCGCGGCCTGGCGAAGGGCGAAGTGGAATTCACTCCACGTTCTACAGGTGAAACGACATTGATTGATCGGCACGCGCTACTCGAAACAGTTCTTGACGCCCTAGTTGCCACCATGTGATCCATAATACGGTACTGTTCCACCATGTGGATTGAACCACAACTTAGCCAGGGTGTCCTTGGCCGTCGGCGCTGCGACCGGCGCACGGTTTGGGTTCGGGAGCGACGTGTATGAGCGAGCAACTAGAACCTGAAGAAGATCTTGACCTTTCTTCGTTGAACGACGAAGACTTGACGGCGCAGATGCACGATGATCTTTACGATGGGTTAAGGGATGAGATCGTCGAAGGCACAGAGCTTCTACTTGGGCGTGGTTGGGGGCCGGACCGTGTCCTCAACGAAGCTTTAGTGGCAGGGATGCGGGTCGTCGGCATTGATTTTCGAGACGGCATTCTGTTTGTTCCTGAGGTCTTACTCGCTGCCAACGCAATGAAGGCTGGCATGGCAATCCTGAGACCTTTGCTTGCAGAAACTGGTGCAAAGCCGGTCGGCACTGTGGTTATCGGCACTGTCAAGGGCGACATTCATGACATAGGAAAAAATCTGGTTGCGATGATGCTGGAAGGCGCCGGTTTTGACGTATTTGATCTCGGCATCAATACGGATGTGGACCAATTTCTCGCAGCCCTAAGCGAACACCAGCCAGACATCTTGGGGATGTCGGCCTTGTTGACGACCACGATGCCTTATATGAAAGTTGTAATTGACACGTTGATCGAACAAGGTCTTCGCGACGAGTACATAGTGCTCGTCGGCGGTGCGCCACTGAACCAAGAGTTCGGTGATGCCATAGGGGCCGATGCGTACTGCCGCGATGCCGCTGTAGCTGCGGAAACCGCAACACAGTTTGTGCAAAAGAAGCGCGAAAGCGCGTGATGCAACCGCCACGGCTTTTAGTGCTCGGCTGCGGCGCTTTAGCGCGCGAGTTCAGCGAGTTATTGAAATTGAACGGGCTTGCCGAAGTCACGCTTGAATTTTTACCTGCAGCCCTCCACAATCACCCCGAGAACATCCCTATTCAGGTACGTGAACGGTTGGAGATCGCAGTCCATAAATACGACAAAATCTTGTTGGGCTACGGCGATTGTGGGACCGGTGGCCACTTGGATGCACTTTGTGACGAATTCAACGTTGTTCGCTTGCCGGGTGCGCATTGCTATGAGTTTTATTTGGACGGTGGGGTGTTTGAAGCACTCCACGGCTTGGAACCAGCGACGTTTTATTTGACGGACTATTTGGCGAAGCATTTCGATCGCGTTGTCTTTGATGGATTAGGGATCACCTCTCATCCAGAACTCCTTGAGATCTATTTTGGTAACTACAAGCGCATCGTTTTCTTGACCCAAACTGATTCTGTCGAACTACGCGAGCATGCCTTACACGCGGCAACAAAGCTTGGGTTGCCGTTGGAGGTGATGGCCACCGGCTATGGCCAGATGGAAACAGCAGTCATTGATTTTGGAATTCGCCCTCGAAAGCCGGATAGGGCATCGCTGCAATCGGCAGGCGTAGTTCGATGACGAGTCGACGTGGGCGTCGACATACACAGGAACTCACCATCATTTCCTGGCGCGATATCCCAGCCCAGGTGACCGCTATTTCTGATGGAGATAAGCAAACTGCCGTTCTTTCAGACCGCTTTCAGCACGCCATTGATCGAGCAGCGGTAGTAGCTGGTTTCACTGAAACCAACGCATACGTAGGGGAATGGCGCCGCAATGCACGCCCTCTCGCTGGGGCCGCTGGCGACGCGATCAAATCCTTGGTGGCTCAGCTAGAGGCGGAACATAGCCCAGACCGCCTCGAGGCGTTAATCCGTAACGGTGGACTCGACTCTTTAAGCCCTAAGTAGACCCAACGGTGATCTCAAACAAGCGTGTGACCTGAGATCGAAGACGGCAACAAGACAGGCCCGACAGGAATGGTATGACCGACACAGTGATCAGTTCAGCATCGAAAGAGATAGTCATTGGTTTCGATCGGCCTTTCGTGATGATCGGAGAGAGGATCAATCCCACGGGACGGAAGCTCCTTGCTGAGGAAATGAAGAACGGCGATTTCTCTCGGGTGGAAGCCGACGCGTTAAGCCAGGTTGCAGCTGGAGCCCACATGCTCGACGTCAACGCCGGGATTCCCTTAGCCGACGAACCAGCGTTGCTCTGCGAAGTGATTCGACTCGTACAGTCGGTGACTGATGTGCCGCTATCTATCGACTCCTCCATTATTGAAGCCTTAGAGGCCGGCATCGCGGCATATGAGGGGAAACCCCTGATCAACTCTGTTACTGGAGAATTAGAAGTAATGGAACGAGTCCTCCCACTTGTGGCAAAGAGTGGCGCCGCTGTGGTTGCGATCTCCAACGATGAAACCGGGATCAGCGAGGACCCTGACGTCCGATTCGAGGTAGCGAAACGAATAGTGAGTGTTGCCAATGATTTCGGAATTCCAACAGCGGATGTAATTGTCGACCCTCTGGTGATGCCCATCGGAGCGATGGGGAACGCCGGGCAACAGGTTTTCCGTCTTGTCCGGCGCCTTCGAGAAGAATTAGGGGTCAACACAACCTGTGGGGCATCCAACGTGAGCTTCGGGCTTCCGAATCGTCACGCGATCACGGGAACTTTTCTGGCAATGGCCGTTGGTGCCGGAATGACTTCGGCGATCATGAACCCGCTCCATTCGGAGGTGAAATCAGCTGTCATGGGGGCCGATGTGCTTATGGGAAACGACCAAAATTGCGCGAATTGGATCAGCATTCACCGTGACCCAGACGCGACTCCGTCAGGACGCGGCGGCCGTAGAAATCGGCGACGAGGACCCACCCAAGAGACAGTTTGAGAACGTCATGAGCAGCGAACATCGAGTTATCTTCACTCCGTCTGGCCTGGAAGGTCGCACATCCGAAGGAACCACCGCGCTGGATGTGGCTCGAGAGCTTGGCGTTGATCTAGACAGTGTTTGTGGAGGTAGAGGCATCTGTGGCCGCTGCCAGGTGGTGCCGTCGTTTGGGGAATTTTCTAAATGGGCGCTGCACTCGAACCCGACTCATTTAAGTAATCCGAACACGACGGAAGGCGCGTACAGCGGAAAGCGCGCAATGGAGCGAGGTGCCCGACTCGGATGCCAGGCGAACATTCTTGGTGACGTCGTTCTCGACGTCCCACCGGCAAGCCAACTGCATGCGGCGGTGATTAGAAAGGAAATCAACCTCGCTGGGCTTGTGCTAGATCCGGTCAGCACCCTGCATGTTATTTCAATCCCCAAACCAGAGCTAGGAGCCTCTTCTTCACTTACCGAGGCAGTGCGAGCGGCTCTTGTAGAGGAGTGGTCACTCGAGGTCGATGGGTTTAAACCAGAGGCCTTGCGCTCTCTGCAAACGGCCGCCGGCCAAGCAGCGAGCACCCTGACTGTGCAAGTTCGTCGAAGCCTGATTGGGTCTAGGGTCGAATCAGTTCGACCAGGCATGTCGGTGCATCTGTTTGGGATCGCCGTCGATGTCGGCTCAACGACAATTGCTGGCCACCTGCTCGATTTGGCGACGGGTGAAGTACTCGCTACCGGCGGGCTTATGAACCCCCAAATCCGCTTAGGCGAAGACCTGATGAGCCGGGTGAGTTATGCGATGATGAATGCCGACGGAGACAAGGAGTTAACCCGGGTAGCTCGTGCGGCGATCTCCGAGCTGATTCAGAGTCTGGTGACAGAAGCGAACGTCGACGTTGCTCACGTCGCAGAGCTGGTTATGGTCGGTAACCCAGTGATGCATCATCTGCTTCTCGGCTTGGATCCAACGCCTTTGGGGCAGGCCCCATTCCTTCTCGCGACTGCCGACGCAGTTGAGTTACCTGCGAAAGATCTCGACTTTCCAACCCAGGGAGCCTCTGTTTATGTGCCTCCATGCATCGCCGGCCACGTGGGTGCTGACACCGCTGCTGTGATTCTGGCCGAAGGCCCACATCGGTCAACGGAGATGCAGCTACTTGTCGACATTGGTACCAACGCAGAAATTGTGTTGGGCAATGAGGAACGCCTGTGCGCTGCTTCAAGCCCGACAGGTCCAGCATTTGAAGGTGCCCAGATCTCTTGCGGCCAGCGCGCGATTCCAGGGGCAATCGAACGAGTGCGGATTGATCGAGAAACCTTCGAGGCTGCTGTTAAACCAATCGGCTGCGATATCTGGTCCAACGAACCGGGTTTTTTGGAGGCGACAAAGGACACAGGCATCACAGGGATTTGTGGATCGGGCATTGTCGAAGCGATCGCTGAAATGTTTCTGAGCGGCTTAATGACGCGCGACGGAGTTATTTCAGATAACCGGGAGAGATGTGACCGGGTCGTAGAAAATGATCGCACCTTCTCTTATGTCCTTTACTCCGCTACGGACCAGACGCACGGGCAGCCTGTCGTCATAACTCAAAACGATGTGCGAGCGATACAACTAGCAAAGGCTGCCCTGAGAGCTGGCATTGATCTATTGATGGAACACGCTCAAGTACAAGAGGTAGACATGGTTCGTTTAGCTGGGGCTTTCGGGGCACACATCGACCCTGTGTACGCGATGATTCTTGGGTTAATTCCCGACTGCGCCCTTCCAAAGGTTCAAGCGGTAGGTAACGCGGCTGGTAGCGGGGCCGTTCGCATGCTGATTTCGCGAGAGCAACGCCTCGAAATTGAAGCAGTTGTTCAAACGGTAGAGAAAATTGAAACAGCGACAGAACCCCGCTTCCAGCAACTTTTTGTCGATGCGATGGCTTTTCCGCATGCAACATCGCCGACCCCACACCTAAATGAGTTAGTTGATTTTTCGAACGTAATAGTTGAGCCGGTAGAGGCTCGCCGTCGCAACCGGAATCGGCGCCAGGCCGTCAATAAGGAGATTTAGCGTGGCTACACGTAGAGGAGGCGGGCGAGCGGCTCGTCGTGAACTAAGAAGCGCCGCTCCCCCACCATCGGCGCCGTTTATGGAACGCAAGATGCCGCCAGTCGAGATACTCGACGAAGAGGCGTTGATTCAGATTGAAGAAAATGCGGAAACTATTCTGAGTGAAATTGGCATAGCGTTCCAAGATTTTCCCGAGGCCCTCGACTTGTGGCGCGCAGCAGGCGCTGAAGTTGAGGGAGATTTAGTTAAGTTTCCGAAAGGGCTATGTCGGCAGTTAGTTCAGGAGTCTGCTCCGAGTATTTACATCCAGCACGCGCGTAATCCGCAACGTTCCGTTCAGATCGGCGGCAACTGTACGGTATTCGCCCCGAACTATGGATCACCCTTCGTGACAGATCTAGACCTTGGGCGCCGATACGCCACCCTGGAAGATTTCCAGAACGTGGTCAAGCTCACATACAGCCTTCCAAATCTTCATCACAGCGGGGGCACTGTTGTCGAGCCGGTCGATATCCCAGTCAACAAACGACACCTCGACATGGTCTATTCACATTTGAAGTTCAGCGATAAGCCTCTGATGGGTTCGGTTACGGCCCCTGAAAGAGCTGTCGATTCCATCGAATTGTGTCGTCTTGCCTTTGGCGGAGATCTCAACGATCGCACTGTTACCACCAGCCTCATCAATGCGTCTTCGCCGTTGCGTTGGGATGCCACCATGTTGGGTGCAGCGAAGGTTTATGCCGAGAATAATCAAGCTTGCGTGATCTCACCTTTCATTTTGGCGGGTGCCATGTCGCCTGTCACTGTGGCTGCGTTGGCGGCGCAAGCGTTGGCCGAAGCCCTCTCGGGCATGGCTTTTTGTCAGCTCGTCAGGCCGGGTGCCCCGGTGGTTTTTGGCACCTTCGCCTCCTCTATGTCCATGGCAACCGGCGCTCCTACTTTCGGAACACCCGAAGCAGGCCTAGCGATCTATGTAATGGCAGCGCTTGCGAGACGAGTCGGTGTGCCGTTTCGTTCCGGGGGGCAACTGACTTCATCGAAGAGCCCTGACGCCCAAGCAGCTTACGAGTCACTCGCGACTCTGTTGCCCACGATGCAAGCGGGTGTAAATTTTGTTCTTCACGCCGCCGGCTGGATCGAGGGTGGGCTCGCTCTCAGCTACGAGAAGCTGGTGATGGATGCGGACCAATTGGGCATGATGCAGGTCTACGCTGACGGCGTGGACATGAGTGAAAACGGGCAAGCCATGGACGCCTTTAGGACTAACCCCCATGGGCAACATTTCCTTGGGAATCCCCACACGTTGGAAAACTTCGAATCTGCTTTCTATAGATCTCAAATTGCCGACAACAACAGTTACGAACAATGGTTTGAGGAAGGCGGGAAGACTGCGGCGCAGCGAGCGAACGCGATCTGGAAACAAATGTTGGCTGACTACGAACCACCCGCACTCGATGAAGCGCTTGACTTGGCGATGCTTGACTACATGGACCGCCGTAAGAGTGAAGAACCCGATGCGATTGGCTGATCAGCCCCCGACTACCGCAGCTGTGCCTACTACCGCCATAGCGATGCCCCAAGCCTGTCTTGCGCTGGCATGGTCGTTGTAAGCAAATACTCCAACCAAAACGCTGAAAACCGGAAACAAAGACATAGCGATGACGGTGGCCAGAGGATCGAACTGCAGGCCGAGAAAACACGTGATGCTGGCAAATCCAGCAAACACGCCGGCGACAAGTGCAGCCAAGCGTGTCCCGGACGGCGGGGTTATGGATGCGCGTGCTGTCATTGCGACGGGAACCATGACTGCGAAAGCAAGTAAACGTTGGCTAGTGAGAACCCATGTCCCGCCGTCGGCAGTCACGTTAAGTAGGACTGTTACTCCGAATCCGTACCCGAGTCCCGAGATCAATCCCCACAAGACTCCACTTTTGATTTTTCCCGCAACCTCCCCGTCGGTGGTGACCATCACCAAGCCGGCTAACGCTACTACGACGCCTATTGATGCGAGTTGGGAAACACTTTGACCAATGGCGAGAACCCAGATGAAAGGCACACAAGTTGCTATGACGGCTGTTACGGGGGCCACCACTGCCGATGTTGCATTTTTGAGGCCGAAGTAGTAGCAGCAAAGTCCAGTGGCGAACCCGAGTCCTGATGCAGCGCCTAATGCAAGATCCCGGTATTCAGGTTTGCCGCGCCATATCAGGAGAGAGAGCGCCACTGTGACTGCACCAAAACCCTGCATCGCCGTTGCGCTGGTGATGGGTGAAGAACGGATTGAGACGCGCCTGCCGAATAGATCCCCCAGACCTATCAGCAGAGCCGTCAAGAGGCCGAATGCTGCGCCGATCACTGATGTCTAATGGGGGTAGCCACGAAGGTGAGGGTACGCTGCCCATCGGTTAGCGGCTCGCGGAGAAACAGATGACGACAGCCTTGCGACACGAAAAAGAAGTCACTTACGACTTTGTCATTGTTGGTGGTGGTTCAGCAGGCTGCGCCCTCATGTGTTGCTACTAGAAGCGGGACGTCCTGATTACATTTGGGACCCCTTCATACACATGCCAGCTGCCTTTGCTTTTCCTATCGGTTCCCGGTTTTATGACTGGAGATATGAGTCAGAGCCCGAAGCGTCAATGAACGGCCGCCGTGTGTATCACGCCCGTGGGAAAGTGCTCGGTGGGAGCTCAAGCATCAACGGGATGATTTTTCAACGCGGCAATCCGCTAGATATGGAGAGGTGGTCGCAGGAACCTGGAATGGAAACATGGGATTACGCTCACACCCTCCCCTACTTCAAACGACTTGAGAACTGCCTAGCTGGCGGAGACCAATGGCGAGGCGATGTCGGTCCACTAAAACTTGAACGCGGCCCCGCTAAGGGACCGCTGTTTGAGGCGTTCTTCCTTGCATGTCAACAGGCCGGGTACTCGATGACCACCGACGTCAACGGATATCGACAAGAAGGGTTTGCGGCTTTTGATCGAAACATTCACCGCGGTCGGCGGCTGAGTGCTGCACGGGCATACCTCCATCCAGTCATGAGCAGACCCAATCTTGCTGTCCGCACGCGAACACACACGACTCGTTTATTGACTGAACACCAATGTGTTGTAGGTGTAGAGGCTGTCGAGCGTTCGATCTTTGGCCGGCACGGAAAGCCGGTTGAGTACCGAGCTAGGAACGTAATTTGTTGCGCCGGGGCGCTCAACACCCCTCAATTGCTTCAATTGAGTGGCATCGGAGCAAAGACAATACTGGAAAAAGTCGGGATTCCAGTGGTCGCAGACCTACCCGGTGTGGGCGAGAACCTCCAAGATCACTTAGAGGTGTACATTCAGCACTCGTCGTTACAGCCCATTACTCAGCAACCAAATTTATCGATAGCGAGGAGGCCGTTTATCGGGCTTCAATGGTTGTTTCGGCGTGGTCCAGCGACCTCGAACCACTTTGAAGCCGGTGGTTTCGTTCGCAGCAATACGGAGGTGCCTTACCCGAACCTCATGATGCATTTCTTGCCACTCGCCGTCCGGTATGACGGCGAGGCTGCCAAAACAGATCACGGTTACCAGGTGCATATCGGCCCGATGCACGCAAACACGCGGGGTTCGGTGATGATTCACTCCGATGACCCCTTCGTGAAGCCTCAAATCCGTTTCAATTACTTAAGCACCTGGAATGACCGCCGAGACTGGGTCGAGGCTGTGAAAACTGCTCGCAACGTTCTAAAGCAGCCCGCGTTCGAGGGGATCGACGGGGGTGAACTGTCCCCCGGCGTCGACGTGAAAACGGACGAAGAGATATTGGATTGGGTTCGACGCGATGCTGAAACAGCGCTCCACCCGTGTGGAACAGCGCGGATGGGTGTGGAAGCCCACGCGGTGGTCGACCCTAAGACAATGGGTGTTCATTCGGTTAAAGGGCTCAAGGTAGTGGATGCTTCAGTCATACCATTTATCACCAATGGCAATATCTATGCTCCAACCATGATGATCGCTGAAAAAGCAGCTGATTTGATCCTAGGGAATACTCCCCTAGAGCCGGAAGAGCCAGGCTTTCATCAATAAGTGGGTACGTCTTCGCGCTGGAGGGGCGGTCTCATTCAACGTCGACGTCGATATAGCAAAGCAACGACCATTCTCGATGCCCGTAACGGAAAGGGCTGAAAACGTCCCTGTTCCTCGACTGAAGGAGCGTCATGGAGAAACACGCGATACAACAAATACCCGGTCATGACAACGAAAATCACCGCCGGCACAAAAAAGTACATATTGAGGGAAGCACTCATTGCGGGTGCGGCGACCAAGGGTCCGACAAAAGCACCAACCCCATGTGTTCGGACAAGCAGCGCCGCTGCGCCTGTCATTTGCTCTGTTCGGAGCCAGTCATTGGTGTACGCGACCGTGATCGAGTAGATGGGGAAAGCCATCCCACCGATGAGGCCTAGGCAAACTATCGAAACAAGTCCCGCCCCACTGATCGCCAGCATCACAAAGCACATAACCCCCGCCGCCGCGGATGCTGCCGTCAGGACGCCACGGCGAGGTACTCGGTCAGATAAACGTCCAAGAGGGATCTGGAGAACCACGGACCCCAGAAGAGGCGCTCCAACAAAGTTTGCGATTGTAATTGCTCCCCACCCGTTTGCCGCTCCATAGACGGGGCCGAGGCCAATGATGATCCCTAGAGACATGCCCGAAAGGAAACAGACGACGAGGCCTGTCGGCACAATCGAATACAGAGCGCGCAGAGTAAAAGGTTCCGGTACAGCTACCGGTGGAGCCGTTCTGCTTGACAGCGCTATAGGCACAAGTGCCATTGAAACCATCACCGATGCGACCGCAAAGAGCGTGAAGCCACTTGTGGTGGCGAGTCCAATGACATACTGACCACCCATCGTGGCGCCTACCGCGATGACCGTGTACACGCTCAGTATGCGGCCTCGGGATTCGTTGGTGGCCAGGTCATTTAGCCAGGACTCCGCAACGACATATAGCGCGGCGCAGCACACTCCGAAGGTAAGGCGACACAAACCCCAACTGATCGGGCTTATCCAAAGTCCCTGTAGGAGAACGATGCAGGAGGCAGTTGAGGCCAAGCCCGCGAAAGTACGAATGTGACCCACTTTGGCTAGGGCGTGTCCTACGAATCGGGTCCCCACCATAAAGCCCGCGTAATAGAGGGCCATTACGAGGGATGCGGTAAGCGTGCTAAATCCAGCTTCCTCTGCTCGCAAACCCAGCAGCGGACGTTGAAGGCCCACCCCTGCCTGCAACAGCGCTATGCCTAAGAAAAGAGCCCACGCGTTGGAAGTGATGGAGGGTTTCGGCACCGGGTCCCCCCTTCTGGAGTGGGCGTTGCTAAATGGAGGCAGGGGGCAGAATTATGCCGTTCGGATCGGCTTGTTGTTGATTAGACGGGCAATTATTTTAGTTATCTTCTCGCTCGCCGAGTCAGGGTGCTTCTCTCGGTTTGAATTCAGGAGCATGGACGTACTGCCACCCAAAGCGGCCCTTGATGCATAGATGGCCTGAAGTTACTGAATGGTCGGACGGCGAGGTGACCTTAACTATGTGATTGTCTTGCGTGTGAAGTTCCAGGCTGCAACCCACGCCGCAATACGAACAGACGGTTTCGGTTACTGTCTGCTCCGACGGTCGCCAGTCGTTGGCATCGCGAAGATCGAACTCAGTTTTAAATTGCAGAGCGTTGGTGGGACACACTCCGACGCAGTTTCCGCAGTACACACATGCAGATTCTGGGAGCGGCACTTCATATTCAGTAGAGACCCGAGCATCGAAGCCGCGGCCAGCGATAGCGATAGCAAAAGTGTGTTGGGCATCATCTCCGCACGCCTCAACGCACTTGTAGCAAAGGACGCACCTGTCGTAAGCGCGAACGAAGAGATCATCTTCAATCTTAATTTGGTCTTCAATTTTAGCTGGGGCTTTGTATCGCTCAGTGTCAACGTCGTACATCTTCGACCAAGCCACCAGATCGGGGCTTTGCGACAGGTCGTTACTCGACGCCAAGAACTCTAAAACCATCTTTCGGCTCCGATGGACGCGGTCGGTGTCCGTCAGAACTTGTGCACCGTCTTCACATACCCGAGAGCATGACGAAACCAACGTCCGGGACCCTTGTTGTTCGACGACGCAAAGCCTGCATGCATTGGCAGGTGTGAGATTCTCAGCCCAACAAAGAGTCGGTATCTCTATTCCTGCTGAGTTTGCTGCCTGGAGAAGCGTCGTTCCTTCCTCGACGCTGACCTTTATGCCGTTGATGTGTACCGAGACTTGCGAATCGCCTTGTTCTTTCATGGCGCACCTGAGGGCAAAAGTCCGAGATCAAGCGCCGATTGGATGGCCGATGCCGCTGTGTGTCCCAGTCCGCAAATCGAGGCGTCACCCATCACCGCAGAGATGTCGTCAAGTAGCTCCCTTTGGGTTTGGTCGGGTCCTTTTGCGTTTATCTGAAGGAGGACCTCGTGCTGTCGCACTGTCCCAATCCGGCACGGAACGCACTGACCACAGGACTCATCACGGAAAAATTGGGCGAGACGGCGAGTGACATCCAACATGTTGACTTCATTTGAGAAGACCATCAGCGCCCCTGAACCCAAAGTGGTCTCATTAGCGGCTGCATCTTCGAGCGTCAGCGGGAGGTCCAGTTTCTCTGGGCCGACGAAACGACCGGCTGCGCCTCCCATAAGGATCGCTTGCAGGTCCCCCACCACTCCCCCAGCTATTTGCAATAGTTCTCCGAGCGAGACTCCGAAGGGAATTTCGTACAATCCCGGAAATCGTATGTGCCCAGACAAACAAAACAATTTTGTTCCAGGAGATCGCTTGGTGCCTAATGACCGGTAGGCATCCACTCCACTGTTCAAAATTTCGAGCACGTTGATCAACGTTTCGGGATTGTTGATGACCGTGGGCTCGCCGAATAACCCGCTAGTCGTGGGAAAGGGGGGTTTACTTCGCGGTTCTCCGCGCTGGCCTTCAATTGAGTTAAATAAAGCCGTTTCTTCGCCACAGATGTATGCGCCGGCGCCTCGTCGGACCTCAATATCGAAGGAGTACTCCGAACCTGCGATCTTGGATCCAAGGTATCCAGAGGCACGGGCGCTTTGTATTGCATGGTTTAATCGGTGTGTGGCTAGTGGGTATTCGCCTCGGATATAAATCCACCCACGTTCTGATCCGGTGGTAACGCCTGCGATCGTCATCGCTTCAATAACCGCGAACGGATCATTTTCCATAATTAGGCGGTCCTTGAAAGTTCCGGGTTCGCTCTCGTCTGCGTTGGCGACAACGTGTTTAGAAGATGAGTTCTCCTCAGCAACCGCACGCCACTTGGTTCCAGTAGGAAACGCCGCTCCGCCCCTTCCAGACAAACCAGATGCCTCAAGTGTGCTCAGTACTGCCTCGGTCCCGATGTTTAGGGCTAGACCCAACGCGTCATAGCCACCATTGGACGTATAAGAATCGATGCTCAGTGGGTCCGCGACACCAAAGCGTCTTAGCAATCGGAGAGAGGAGTCACCTCGTTGGGGATGAGAAAAACCATCAGCGTCCGCTGGAACTCGATCGGGCGCTCCGACCTCTTGAATAAACATTGCAGGAGCGCGCTCACACTGCCCGAGGCAAGGGCTTTCGTGAACTCGCTGTCCGGTTGCTTGGATTTTAGATAGCAGGTCTGCTGAGCCGGCCATGGCGCATGCTGCATCAACACAAATGTGGTGTTGAGGGCCCGGGATAGAGGGTTTTTCAGTTGCAAACAAATCGTAAAATGTTGCTACGCCATATGCTTCGGCGGGAGGTACCTGAAGAACTTCCGCCAAATAATTGAGACCGCCGGGGCTTATCCAACCCTGCGAGTTTTGAAGCAAATGTAGACCAGGGAGCAGTAGGTGCCGTTGCTCACGACGGCGCGTTACCCCGCCGCGCACGACTCTCTCTCCCTCACGAACAACAGCTGTTTCGCTAACGAAGGAGTCAACGATTTGTATTTCCTCCGCATCGGGGCGAGCATCGCCGAATTGGAGGTCAGCCACGCGAAGTTCCAATGGGAAGCTTGTCGATCCGAATCGATGCGGCTTTGAATTCCGCTGTACCGCTGAGCGGATCCCACTCATCGTTGGTGAGAAGGTTGAGGTCAACTAACTCGGGAAAATGGAACGTCGAAAAGGTCAAACCTGCGACTTGGTCTGGTTCAATTTTGATGTGCATTTCGACTCGGCCCCGAGGTGAGGACACTGACACCCTTTCGCCATCAACGAGATTGAGGTTCAGGGCGTCAACTGGGCTGATTTCGAGATGTGAACCGGAACGTATCGGAGATTCATATCCGCTGGATTGGACTCCTGTGTTGTAGGAGTCGAGCACTCTGCCGGTAGTTAAACGCAACGGATAGTCGTCGGTTAATTGTTCTTTGGGGCCTGCGTAGCGGGTAAGTGAGAAAGGTGCAGGTGCGCGCCCATCCAGGTCGTCCTCCCAAAGCCATCCGTGTAGGTATGGCGTGCCGGGATGATCAATATTCGGGCACGGCCACTGCAGTCCGCCTTCAGTTTCGAGGCGGTCGTAGGTCATGCCAGCGTGCATTGAAGACAAGGACCGGAGTTCATCCCATAGTTCTTCGGGAGTATTAGCGGTCCATTTGGCCCCCATGCGTTGAGCAAGTTCGCCAATAATTTCGTAATCGTGTCGACAGTCCCCCGGCGCCTTGACTGCGGCTCGCACGCGTTGCACTCGTCTTTCGCTTGATGTCACAGTGCCTTCGGATTCAGCCCAGCCGACAGTCGCTGGAAGCACAACGTCGGCCAGTTGTGCGGTGCGAGTGAGGAATATGTCTTGAACCACAAGAATGTCGAGTTCAGCGAGGAGTTTCCTAGTGTGGTCGACGTCAGCTTCTGAATCGGCAGGGTTTTCGCCGATGATGTACAGAGCCGTCAAGTCGCCTCGGGCCATAGCTTCGAACATCAACGATAGGTGGAGCCCAGGTTCCGGATTGATAGGGCCACCGTAAACTGACTCAAATTTTGCTCGGACTGAGTCGTCAGCGACATCTTGGAATCCAGGCAGTTTGTTGGGGAGGGCGCCCATGTCACCGCCCCCTTGCACGTTGTTTTGGCCACGAAGCGGCACTAGCCCCGAACCCCAACGACCGACGTGCCCGGTTAATAAGGCAAGGTTGCAGAGCGACAGCACGTTTTCAACGCCATTGTGATGCTCTGTGATTCCCAGAGTCCAAAGAATTTGCGCAGTGGGTGCAGTTGCGTAACCGTGTGCTAATTCCCGTATCGCATTCGCATTAACCCCGGTGGTTGCTGCTGCTCGCTCCAGCGTGTACTCATCGACATGATCGGCGAAGGCGTCGAACCCTGACGTCGCGTGTTCGATGAACTCTTTGTTGTGGAGATTCGCGGCAATTATTTCCCTCGACATGGCATTGGCTAGCGATATGTCAGTGCCGACGTCTATTCCGAGCCACAGATCTGCAAATTTGGCAGACGCGGTTCGTCTAGGGTCGACGGCGAACATTTTGGCGCCTTTAGAAAGTCCTTTAAGGACATGATGAAAATAGATCGGGTGCGCGGCCCTTGCATTAGATCCCCACAACAAAACAAAGTCCGTATCTTCTACCTCAGCGTAGGAAGAGGTCCCGCCCCCGACGCCAAACACTGTCGCCAGACCGACGACGCTAGGAGCGTGTCAAGTTCGGTTACACGAATCAATATTGTTCGAACCGACGGCAGTCCGGATAAATTTTTGGGCCGCGTAGTTCATCTCGTTGGTGCTTTTCGAACAACTAAAGAGACCAAATGTTTCATGTCCACGGTCATTTATGGCTTGACTGAAACCGTCCGCTGCACGGGTGAGTGCTTCATCCCAAGAGGCTTCTCGCAGTTCCCCGTTTTCGCGAACCATGGGTTTGGTGATCCGTGCTAACGGCTTAGGATGGTCTGTCTTCGAGGTCATAAAGACTCCTGTTTCGCGATTGCCGTGGAGAGACGAACCTCTTTCAGTGTACGGGGCATCTAAGGCCAGCCTCAGCGCAGTCGGCCTTTCGAATACGGAAATGCGACGGTGTTCGGTAACCGACTCCATCTCGAGAAATCTTGTGAGTAGTTGCCGGTTCAGGGAATAGATCAGTTGGCACCTGGCAACCCTGTTCCACGATGTGGCACACTCGGGACGGAGGTTTCTAATGGCAGTCGTGCAATCGGTACACAGGGCGTTCGCGATTTTGCGAGCACTTTCTTCTGGTCCGCTAGGAGTGACTGAGGTATCTCAGCGAGTGGGATTGCCCAAAAGTACCGTGGCCCGCTTGTTGGCGGCTCTTGAAGAAGAAGGGGCAGTGCGTCAAGGTCAAGCTGGTAGTCGATATTCGTTGGATGATGGACTTCTTGATCTGGCGGGCGAAATCGGTGGTAATCGAACCTTGCTAGCGGTGGCTCGATCGCATTTATTGGACTTGGTCGACTCAATTGGTGAGACCTCAGGTATCGGAGTGAGGGAAGGCCGGGAGATCTACTACGCCGACCACGTTGAGTTCGATAGCCAAGTTCAGGTCAGGAATTGGACTGGAGAACATGCCCCTCTACATCTTGTTCCATCTGGCCTGGTGTTTTTGGCACACATGAAAACCGAAGAAGTTGACGCTTATTTAGATGAGACTTTGGAGGTTACGACCGCTCGGAGCGAAGCAGATCCGGTGAAGATTCGACAACGCCTTGAACAAATTCGCAGAGTCGGGTATTGCTGGGGACACCAGGAATTCGCCGAGGATCTCAACTCAATGGCAGCACCTGTTTTCAACGCTAGGGGCAACCTGGTCGCGGCTCTCCACGTCCACGGACCTGCCTACCGGTTCCCTGACCCTGAGCAAACGCACGACTTGGGTATCCTGTTGGCCGCTACTTGCGAGCGGATGACTCTTCAGCTCGGTTGACGGCCAATCAGCGACCCACCCCAACGTCGCTCTTAGCTTCTACGTCTCTTAACTTCTTCGATGACTGCCGGGATGACTTCGTGGAGGTCCGCGATAACCGCGTAACCGGCTTTGGTAACCATGTTTGCTTCGCGGTCTGTGTTGATGGCAAGAATATTTTTTGATGCCATCGCGCCTACCCAATGCTGGATAGCCCCTGAGATGCCACACGCGATGTAGATCTCGGGCGCAATGCGAGTGCCGGTCTGGCCCACCTGGTCGGTGTGGCTTCGCCAACCATTGTTGGTGACTGCCCGAGAGCAGCCGACGCGGCCGCCGAGAAGGTCTGCTAATTCCTCCAGTTGGGCGAAACCCTCGGCAGAGCCCACGCCGCGGCCGCCGGACACCACTACGGATGCCGTCGAGAGGGTGACCCCCTCGGTCAGCGTCACGCGATCCCGAATAACTGTCCGCCCCAAAGTGGGGTCCAGTTCTACCTCAACGGTTCGAACTTCTATCTCATTGTCCCCAGGGAAGAAGGCGGGTTCAATCGAATGGTGGTTATAGGACGCTATGAGCAGCTCTGAATCAACAACGATGTCTTCTAGGAGGGATCCACCCCACTGAACCCGAGTTATTTCCCACGCATCGCCACGTTGAACGACGGTGCTGTTAGCGGCGAAAGGGGCACTCAACCTTGCGGCAACTTGCGCTAACACCTCATTGCCGCGGTCAGTTCCAACTGAGAGGATTACGGACGGCGAACACTGGTTTGCGAGTTCGACAATGGCCTGGCCCCATGTTTCTGGGCCGTAATCGGATAGAACCGGAGAGGTCAGACAATAAGCGAACTGCACTCCGTACTCCGCGCACATCGTTCCAAGGCCCTCGGCGGCTTGCCCGACTAAGACAGCAGCGGTTTTTTGAGACAGCCTTTCTCCCAGTTCTCTGGCGGCAGTTAGAGCCTCGCCCGCCGAGGGTGATAGTTGTCCTTGGTCGTGTTCCACGAAAACCAAAATTTCGCCCATCACAGCACCCCCAACTCGTCCAGTAAATCGACTACTCGCGCGGCGGCGGCTGCGCTCTCGCCTAGGACATTGGTTTCCGTGACTCTTTCCTCGGGCCGATGAAGACGAACCTTGTTCTGTCCTCCTGGGTGCACCTCGATAGGGGCGATAGCAATTTCAGCTTTCTTGGAGGCGAGTCGGCCTTTCATTGTGGGATAGCGAGGGAGGTTGATACCCTCGCGGATCCCGAGCACCGCTGGCGCTTCAAGCTGATAGACCTCTACGCCGGTGTCTACCTCGCGCCGGGCCGTGAAAACACGGTCGTTGATCTCTATGCCTTTGATGCCATTAACGATGGGGCGATCCAACGCGACGGCGACCCTAACTCCTACCTGGAAGCCACCCGCATCCGCGGATTCGTTTCCAAACATAATGAGGTCAAACTGGCCGTCCTCTGCTTCCAACTTGTTGACGGCTTGGGTGATCGCGTTCGCGGTGCGCTCAGGGTCCCAATCGCCTCCGCTGTTGTTGGGGATCAGCACAAAGTCAGTGCCCCCGACGCTCGCGGCGTAGCGGAGTTGCTCTTCCGCTTCGGTTGGCCCGGCGGTTAGGACCGTAACGGTCCCACCATGTTCCTCAATGATCTGCGCGGCTTCTTCGAGAGCGCACTCTTCGTGAGGGCTCGTTGTGAAGCCAAGGTGGGCAGTATCTACATTTAGCTGGTCAGGGCTTATGTTGATGCGTGAACCCGGAGCAGGTACTCGTTTCACGCAAACCAGAACCCGCATCGATTCTCCTTAGTGACGGTGTTGATGTGACTGGCCTTAAGCTTTCATGCGCCCATTGTCAGGGTCAAAAAGAGCCAAGTTGGCTCCGGTGGCGGCGACCTTCACAGGATAGTTTTCGTTCTGATACATGACTTGTAGATCAGTGCCGATTTCACATAGATCAGTTGGCAAATAGGCCATCAAGAGATATTTACCAACGGAGGGAGCGTTACCGGCCGTAGTGACCCTGCTAACTCTGCCTTTTGCGTCGACGATACGTTCGCCGCTCGACGTCAGTATTGGTTCATTCCCAGCACCCATGGGAAACCGATTGTAACCGTCAATGCACGCGTGACTTTCGACCGTGAGCACACACAATTGAGCGCAAGGAGCTCCTTCGCGGGCGGTCAGATAGGCCTCTTTGCCGATGAAGTCAGCAACCTTCACCTTCGGTCGCGCTAAGCCAGCCTCGACGGGCGTGTATTCGCTGTCTAACTCGGCGCCCATCAAGCGGTAGCCCTTCTCGATCCGACCGCTGGTGCCGTAGACCGCCGCGCCCACTGGGCGAAGATCGAAGTTGGATCCCTGATCGATGATGGCGTCCCACAATGCAAGTCCATGTTGCGTTGGCGTGTAGATCTCGAAGCCAGCGTCCCCTACGTACGACACTCGAAACATGTCTGTCGGAAGGCCAGCAATCAGGACCTCCTGGCAGGTGCCGTAAGGGAACGCGCTTTGATCGAGATGTGATTCGGTTATCCCTTGAAGAATCGAAATTGCGTTCGGACCCCAAACGCCAAAAGTACACAAACCATTAGTTCGATTTTCGAACTGAACGGTGCCATCTCCGGGGAGGTTGTGTCGGAACCAGTACTCGTCGCGCCCACCGTCAAAGGCTCCGGTGATGATCCGGAACCTGTTGTGTCCCAACCTCAGAATCGTTAAATCTGACCGAAATCCGCCTGAACTGTTCAGAACTGGAGTGTAAATCGAACCACCAATTTTGACGTCACACTTGTTGACGACCATGTGTTCGATGTAATCGAGAACTCCGGGACCACTGACTTCGAAAACCTGGAACGCTGAAAGGTCGACAATGCCCGCTTGGTCGCGCATGTGCAGGTGTTCAGCATCAGAGATGGGGGTCCACCAACGCGCGTCCCATTCGTGGTCTCGCCCTGGAACCTCGTAAGTGGCGACTAAATCGCTGTTGGACTCGTACCAGTGTGGGCGTTCCCACCCACCGGCTTCGAAATAAAACGCTTCGAGTACGTCAGTGCGAGCTTTGACGGGCCCCGTGGTGATGTCTCGTCTTGTCGCCCACTGCTCTCTGGGGTGCACGATGCCGTAGGTCTTGTTGAAATGTTCCTCAGCGCGCGCCTCGATGTGATGAACGTTGCGTTGCTGTGGGTAGAAGCGAGCGATGTCGGCGCCATGTGGGTCAGTCAAATGCGGGTAACCGTGAGTCATCCATTCGGCTACTAGCCGTCCAACTCCTGGGCCTTCTTTGACCCAAACAGCTGCTGCCGACCACAGATTGTCAACCTCCACTGTCGGCCCTAGCACAGGGTTGGCGTCAGGTGTCAGTGAGAGCAAACCGTTAATCGCGTACTTAATTTCTCCGTCACCCAAAAACTCCATCAACTCGATGGCTTCCTCCATTTGTTGGTCGAAGTCGTCTGCGGTGAAGGGCATTTCAGTCGGACTGAGTGCCGCTTCGTTATTGGAGGGAATTTCGTCAACTCGGTGGAGGATTGGTCGGTGGGCGTAGGAGCCGACTTCCATGGAGCCCGCAGATTGGCGTTCATAGCAGAAGGTGTCCATGTCGCGAACGATGGGATAGGCCAGTTCTTGCTGAGTTTCCACCAAGACATCAAATGGACCGACATCGGCCATTTGGTGAACCGCCGGGGTAAGCGGAATTGTCGCGCCCGCCATTTCGGCCAGTCGGGGACTCCAAACGCCGCAGGCGATGACAACGGTCTCGCATTCGATGCGGCCCTTGTCCGTCAGCACGGCCTGGACTAGGGGCTTGTTTGGTCCTGTCGAAGTTTCGATATCGATGACTTCTGTATTTGCAAATACTTGCAAGCTCCCGGCATCTTGCGCCTTTTTGCGCATCTGAGTGCCAGTTTCGAGCGAATCAACGGCACTCACGCTCGGGGTATAGAAGCCCCCAAGGATGACGTCGACGGAAATGAATGGGACACGTTCCTTTACCTCTGCCGGGGTAAGGAGTTCCGATGGGATTCCCCAGCAGGTAGCGGAGGTCATCCGTCGCTTGAACTCTTCCAATCTCTCCGGAGTTCGGGCTACTTCAATGCCACCGCATGTGTTCTGAAGTCCCAATTCCTCGTACTGCTTTTGACTGTCCAAAGTGAGATCAACGATTTCCTTTGAATGGTCCGCTGGGAAAATGAAATTCGAAGCGTGGCCTGTTGATCCTCCGGGGTTTGGTAATGGTCCTTTGTCGAGGAGCACGATGTCATCCCAACCCATATCGGTTAAATGCCCGACAAGGCAGTTTCCGACGATGCCAGCACCGATTACGACGCATTTGGCTTTTGTTGGAAAATCACTCACTTTGGCCCTCTTTGCTTGGCATTTTCACTTTGAGGTAACTCTAGAAGCGCTACTGAATAACGGGGTGCAAACTTACTCCGTTATCCCGCCCGTTCTACCACCATGGGGCCTGGTCTGAACCCTCGCATGCATTCTGTATGATGGAACTGTTCCGCAGAGTGAAACAATATCTGTCGAGTTTGAGGCTGTCCATGTCGGAATGTTTCATGCTGAGGTACCGGAATCGCCCCAACAAGCAGAATGGTTCTCATGGAGATACCTAGCGATCTTGAGATAGCCAACCAGGCTTCATTGTTACCTCTGTCAGAGGTCGCCTCCAATGCCGGCATACCACTTGAATATCTCGAGTTTTACGGCAAGGGCGCGGCGAAGATTCAACTTGAAGCGATCCCTGCGATGGCAGAACGTCCCTTTGCTAAATACGTTGTTGTGTCAGCCATCACACCAACGCCACTTGGTGAGGGTAAGACCACCACGACAGTCGGCTTAGGACAGGCTTTTCAACACATAGGTCGAAGCGCCACCATAGCGATCCGTCAACCTTCGATGGGCCCCACCTTCGGCATTAAAGGTGGGGCGGCCGGGGGTGGCTATAGCCAAGTGGTTCCGATGGAACTGTTCAACATGCACCTGACGGGCGATATGCACGCCGTCACCGCTGCGCACAACATGTGTGCCGCTGTTTTGGATGCGCATCTGTATCACGGCAACGATCTAAAACTTGATATCCACAACATCACGTGGCGCAGAGTCGTGGACATTAATGATCGTGCCCTTCGCAATGTGACGATTGGCTTGGGGGGCTCATTAGACGGCATACCTAGAGAGAGCGGTTTTGATATCACGGCAGCTTCTGAGGTCATGGCGGCCCTGGCCTTGGCGACGTCATTGCAAGATTTGCGGGCGAGAATGGGCCGCGTGGTGGTTGGGTATACGAAGGATGGCACTCCGGTAACGGCCGAGGATCTCGGAGTTGCTGGCTCGATGACCGTCATCCTTCGCGAGGCAATTAAGCCAAATCTGATGCAAACGCTCGAAGGCACTCCAGCGTTGGTTCATACTGGCCCATTCGGGAACATCGCGACGGGTAATTCATCGATTGTTGCTGACCAGATTGGCATCCGGACTGGCGACTTTTTGCTGACAGAAGCGGGTTTTGGGGCTGATATGGGCGCTGAACGCTTCTTCAACATCAAGTGCCGTTACTCCGGGCTGGCTCCCGACGCAGCAGTCTTGGTGGCGACCGTTCGCGGGTTGAAGGCGCATTCTGGTAACCACAGGATTGTCGCGGGAAGACCCCTCCCTGAGGCCCTCCTCTTGGAAAATCCCGATGAGGTCCACGCGGGGGGTGACAATCTGCGTAAACAGCTTGAGAACATGCGGCTTCACGGGGTGACGCCGGTAGTCGCGATTAACACGTTTCCTGGGGATCACGAAAAGGACTTAGAAGCTGTCGCGGAGATAGCAACGGAATATGGTGCCCGGTCGGCGCTCTGCACGCATTTCGCGGATGGCGGCCGTGGAGCCACTGACCTGGCGGAAGCAGTGGTTGAAGCAGCCGCCGAGGAGAGCCAGTTCTCCCCTCTGTATCCCGACGAAATGAACCTTCGGGACAAAATCAGAACCGTGGCGCAGAAGGTTTATGGGGCGGAAGATGTGTCGTTTACTGCACGGGCAAACAAACAGCTCGACGGATACGAACGCAATGGTTTCGGAAATTTACCTGTGTGTATTGCAAAGACCCATTTGTCAATTTCCTCAGACCCGAAGTTGGTTGGCGCCCCCACCGGGTGGACGCTCCCGGTCCGGGAGGTGCGAGCTTCTGTTGGCGCGGGATTCGTCTACCCGATTTGTGGCGATATGCGAACGATGCCAGGCCTAGGGAAGACCCCCGCGGCGAAGAGCATCGATATCGATGCTGACGGAAACATAGTTGGCCTGAGCTAGGACGTCGACGTTGTCTATTTTTTCCTTCAGTGGGCGCTTAGATCGCTCGACCGCTGCTTCCCTACGTCGTCAACTGTTATCTGACGCGCATTTCGAGGTCATCCCTCTTAAGAACCTCACTGAACAACTGCAACATCTTCCTGTTGGGGCATCCGTTTCAGTTACGGCTTCGCCCAATAAATCCCTAGATGACACGTGGAAGCTTGCCAAGGATCTGCTCGTCAGAGGATTCCGCCCAATTCCTCATTTAGCTTCGAGAATGCTTGAGAGCCGTCAGCAATTAGACAGACTGATCAAAGAACTCGCGGAGCTTGGCCTCAATGAATTATTTTTGGTGGGAGGCGATGCGCCATCGCCTCATGGACCATACGAGGATTCGATACAAGTTCTTCAGGCGATTCTGGGATTCGAACACAAGCTTGAACATATTGGTGTCACGGCGTACCCCGATGGCCATTCCTTCATCGAAACGGCAGTCCTAAGCAGCAGTCTTCGAGCGAAACAGGAAATTTTGAATGAGGCTGGATTAGCCAGCCATGCCGCCACTCAAATGTGTTTTGATCCCAATACCATCCGCGGATGGCTCGAAAGCGAACGAGCTTCTGGGTTAGAGATACCCATCCATCTGGGTATTCCCGGAGCAGTCGAACGTAAAAAGCTCTTGTCAGTGGGTGCACGTCTGGGAGTTGGAGCTTCACTGCGCTATCTGCAGAAGAACACGGGGACACTTGCGAGAATGGTGATGCCGGGCGGATACAACCCGAACAAACTTTTATCTCCCCTAGCCGGCGATCTGCAAAGATTGGGTGTTCAGGGGCTACACATCTTTACTTTCAACCAACTTGATGCAACCGTCGCTTGGCGCAACGCCGCAATCTCGTCTCTAAAGACCTGAGCCTGCCGAGTTCGGATCAGGCTTGCTCGGCAATCTCGACTCGTAGAACGCTTTCTATTTGGCGTAGGTCTGCAACTGTTTGGGCCGTAGGAGGCCGGGAAGCGCGAATCGTTGCAACCGCGGCGGTGGGCGAAACACCGGCGAAAATTTCGTTTTGCATCTGTTGCACATTGATGCCGGCGCCTCGAAGGCACGCGAGAACGGCCGCCAGTGCTCCGACCTCGTCTCGGTGCCTCACTGTAAGAGTGCATGCCCCAAGTGGACGGTCCGCAAGGTTCACGCAATTGAGCATGTGGCCGTCTGCATACGCTTTGATGACCCGAACCACGCCCGACGCAACAGCGTCTCGCGCCTGTTGAGTTGACCCGCCAATGTGATGGGTTCCAACGATATTGGGGTGCTTAACGAAAGAACTGTCCCAGTCCGCTGTGGGTGTTGGAGGCTCCTCCTCGTACACATCGAGTCCGACTCGCAGCGCTTTCGTTTCCATCGCTTTGAGAAGAGCTGCTTCATCAATGAGAGCGCCCCTCGCGGTGTTCAACAAAATTGCGCCGTGCACCACCTGATCAAGAAATTGATCATTCACGATGTTGCGGGTTCTATCGGTCAGGGGAAGGTGAAGCGAAATAATGTCAGCTCCATTCAGAAGTTCTGGAACCTCATCGAAGAAATCGATGTTTAAGCGATCGATCCGATCCAAGAGGCCTGAGGCCCGCTCTGCCCGGTTCAAAGCTCGTACCTTGATGCCGAACGCAGTCGCGCGTTCGGCTACCGCTACGCCAATCTCTCCTAAACCTAGGATCGCCATAGTGCGTCCTTTGAGTCCGCGGGCCGCTGAATATTCGGCCTTTGCCCAGCGACCCATGTGTAAGTCTGCGGTTGAGGCCGGAATACTGCGGTCGACCGCTAACAGCAAACCAATCGTCAATTCTGCAACTGCGGCTGCGTTCTGTCCGGGCACATTGCAGACATAAACCCCGTTCTCACTCGCAGCTTGTGTATCGATGGTGTCGGTGCCCGCTCCGGCACGAACAATCAGCCCTAAGCGGGTGCTGGCTTCAATAGCTAAGCGTGTGACGTTGGTGCTCCGCACAACCAGCACGTCGGCATCTTCGATGAGTTCATCCAAGCCCTGTGTGGGTAAGACCTGCACTGTCTGGCAATGATGGCCGTCGTTTTCGAGGCTTTCGATAAAGGGGGTATCGATCTCATCAGCTAAGACAATGTGCACGTGTTCTCCCCCGGTGGTGTCGACCTGAAGTTGCACCGAGATCCTCGCTGCGAACTATTCCACAATTGCAATCCGACTGCCGACCACGTATCACACCCAGACCGCTGATCACCCTATGACGTCGAGAAGATCCATAGCGAGAAGGACTGTCAACAAACCAATTACAGATCCGTTGATCAGACTCATCGGCCATTTCCAACGGTGGTTAGAATTCCAAAATCGGCGGATGCTCAGAACGTTGGCAGCTATGGCAACGAGGCCAACGGGCAGACCTATCCAGGGCCCAACTCCGGAACTGATCCCAACCAAGGGAGCCAAGAAGGGCAAAACCACGTAGGTAAGGGCGCATCGAATGCCGGAAATTACCATCGACGTGCTGAACACGCGCGTGTCAAGGTCGTTGGTGGTGGGAGCGAGCGAGTTACTCATCTGGTTCTTTGGCTTCGACGACTAATTCGATACGTCCGCAACTGTGGCGCCGGCAATCTGTAATCCTCCAGGCACCACCGTAATGGTTTGAGGCAGAGAACCCACAGCTTCCCCATCTGACCGCAACTCACACGATCCATGTGCATTTACGGGAACCATTTGTATCTCTATTTTCTTACCTCGAATGATCTCGACCGCCGGATGGGTCACATGGGCTCCCGAAAAGGTTTTAGGAAGAACACGGAGCAGGTTCAGAGCGGAAGTGTCGTGAATGAGCACAACTTCGGCCGAACCCGAGGTCGGGCTTGCGTCTGGGGCGATTCTCATTCCGCCGCCGAAAAGTGCTGTGTTAGCAATAGCTACAAGTAGGCAGGCACATGATCGTTCGGCTCCGTCAATCCTCATTTCAACTTGGTAGCGAGGAAGATGAGTTACCTCCATCAAAGTTGCAATCGTGTATTTGCTGGGTCCGCGAGGCCACCGCAATCGCTCGGCGCGGACGTTAACTGCTGCTGAGAAACCGGCCGTTGCGATCGTGGTGGCGTACCGAACAAAACCCGCGGCATCGGTCATCTTCAATACATCGATTGCAGTTGAATCACCTGTCGCAGCAGTCGCCATTTCGTCAACGCTTGTCGGGAGCTTCAACGCCGAGGCAAAATCATTACCAGTTCCCGCAGGAACAATTCCTAGGGCTGTTGACGTCTCTGCAATTTCTTGTACGACGTGGTGGACGAGTCCGTCACCGCCAACAGCGACTACGCGCATCTCGCGATCTATGGCTTCTTTCACCAATTCGCGGGTTGCGGAAATGGTCGAGGGCGAGACTTTCTTGACAGCCACGCCGCGTTCAACAAGAACGTTGGTTACCGCTTCCCCGACGTGTTGGGCGCGGCCGCGATTAGCGGCCGGGTTTACAAGTACCAGGGTTGACGTTACGGAGTCGAAAGGGACTTGTTTCATATGGTTCCTTCGGTTGACTACGGTGACGGAGGCTGGTGATGCAAATGGTGTGTCACCAGCTAGATGCCCAATTCGAGATGAGGTCAAAATGGTTGGTGCACTCGACGGTATACGAGTCTTGGATTTGTCGACATTGGTTCAAGGCCCACAAGCCGCCGCAATGTTGCATGGTCTAGGCGCAGATGTCATTAAAATTGAACTCCCCGAAATCGGAGACATGGGCCGCCATGTAGGCATTATCCCCGAGTTGGGCGTTTCCTCGTTCTTTGCCGCCTGTAACAGGGGCAAGCGGTCAGTCGCTTTGGATTTACGAACCGAAGGGGGCCGAGAGGCTTTCATAAAACTGGTGGAAACGTCCGACGTGGTCCTTTCAAACTTTCAGCCAGGCACACTTGAGGGTTGGGGACTGGGTTACGAGGATTTGGCGGCGGTGAACCCGAGAATAGTTTGGGCAGCAGGGAGTTTCCTTGGGCCGGATGGTCCTGATGCTCTCAGGGAAGGCGCTGATATCGCCGGCGAAGCCTACGGGGGTGTGGTGGCCGGAATTGGTAACGACGGTGAACCAGTGACCACTGTCGCATCACTGCTCGCAGACCATTGCGGCTCTCAGAACCTCCAAACGGGAATACTGGCAGCGTTGTTCGCGCGTGAGAAAACGGGCAGGGGGCAACGCGTTGATGTGAGTTTGCTTGGGGGACAAATATGGATGCAGGCGCCCGAGTACACGCACTATTTCCTGACAGGAGAGCTGGTAGGAAGATCCAATGGTGGACATCCGCTTGTGCATGCGTTGTACGGAGTGTTTCCCACTTCTGATGGAGCGATTGCCATGGCTGGATGCCCGGAACATCTCTGGGAAGGAATGTGTCGGGCCGTGGACCGCCTCGATTGGGTAGATCATCCAAGATTCAACACATATTTCACCACCAAAGAGATTGCTGCGGAGATGCGCGTCGAATTCCTTGAAATCTTCGTCCAACGCACCACAGCGGAGTGGGTTGGCCGGTTGGAGGCAGAAGCGCAGCGATTTGCTCCCGTTCGCTCTCATGATGAGGTGGCCGCTGATCCCCAGTCCCACGCGAACGGATACATAGCTGAATTTGAACACCCTGATTGGGGGTTGACGAACTTTGTCGGATCGCCAATACAGATGTCAGATACGCCAACGCGGTTTGGCACTGACGTTCCCGAGCTTGGTCAGGACACAGAGATGACGTTGGTGGAAGCTGGCTTTGAGTGGGACGAGCTCGAAGGCCTCCGAGCGAGAGGCGCTTGGTAAGGCCAACGTTAGTCCAATGGTCCGCCTGGCAAATGCGATGCGCAAATGAGCGTCGCCTGTTCGAGAGCCACATTCGGATGGTCCGGTGTTCTCAGGTAGGTCCACGCCGCCAGGGCCAAACTCAGAACTGTCGTCGCTAGTGAACCCGTAACCGCTGGTCGGCGCAGCAGCAGCCAGCAATAAGAATTGTTATTCCGGTAGGAACAGATTGGCGTGTGGCGGTCACCGACAAATATTGACCATGGTGCCGACACCTTCCACCGTCGTGGTGATGACGTCGCCCGCTACTAAGAAACGTTTGTCCGGCATCCCAACTCCTGAGGGTGTGCCGGTAAAGATGAGGTCGCCAGGCACCAAGGTCATTACTTCCGAAAGGTAGCTCACAAGGAAGGAAACATCGAAGATCAGAGCGCTGGTTCTTGCATCTTGGCGAGTGTCTTCGTTGATAGCGCAGGTGATGTGCAAGTCGTCCGGGTCTGCGAAGGAATCGGGCGAAATCAGCAGTGGACCCGTAGGGCCGTAGGTGTCTCGCGACTTGCCAAGACCAAATTGCGGTGGCCGGGCTCCGAGTTGGAGTTTCCTATCCGATATGTCTTGACCGACGGTTACACCTGCGACATGAGACCACGCGTCTTGAGTGCCTACGTCGCGGGTGACGCGCCCAATGACTACTACTAGTTCAGCTTCGTAGTCTCCGCGGGTGGCGCGTAGGTCGACGTCGTCAAACGGTCCGACAATACAGGACGGGAATTTCGAAAAAACCACTGGCGATTCCGGTAAATCCATTTTGGATTCTTCGGCGTGATCTTTGTAATTAAGACCCACGCCAAAAGAGTTGCGGGGTCTCGGTGCGGGCGGTCCGAGTTTCGCATCAGCCAACAGACCGTCCGGTTCATTGTTGGCTAACGTGCTGCCCAGTTCGTGGAGAGCATCAATATCGGTGAGCGCGGCCATTGGATCCGACTCGATGGAGCCGTGAGAGATCCGGTTAACGTCGTAGAAATTATCGCCGTGAACCAAACATGCCCTGTCGTCAACGTTGGCAAATGTAAATGGCATATCGCGGTCCTTCGAAGGGTGGTCTAACAGCCATCGCTAGTGCGGGCTTAGAGTCGCCGACGATAGGGGTGCCACAGAATTTCAGCAAACAATTCCGAAGTTGGACTTGAAGTGCCGATTCTCTAATTGGTCAGAACGCCCTCGTGCACGACGAGTTGGCCGCGACAAATGGTGTGGCGCACCTGTCCGGTGAACCGCTGTCCTTGCCAAGGCGTATTCATGCTTTTGCTCTGCAGAGATGAGCCATCGATCGACCAGGTCTTAGCAGGGTCAAAGACTGCAATGTTGGCGGGATTACCTGGTGTTAGAGGCTGGCCATGTTCGCCAATACTGGCTATGCGTGCAGGTTGGGAAGACGTGACGGCAACAAAATGCTGTCTCGTCATCAATCCCCCATTAACGAACGTGTCCCAAACCACCGAAGCCATGGTCTCGACGCCGAGCATTCCGGGAGGTGCGTCCGCTAGACCCATTTTTTTAAGATCCGGATGGTGCGGGGCGTGGTCTGTCGCAACAGCATCAATGGTCCCATCAAGTAACGCCGTGCGCAGCGCGGCCACATCCTCTGTGAGTCGCAACGGCGGGTTCATTTTTCCCGCGGCTCCAAGCCGCTCGACGTCGTCTTCGGTGAGAATCAGATGCTGTGGTGTCACTTCAGCGGTTACTCGCAAACCAGAATGCTTAGCTCTCCTGACCTGCTCAGTGGCCAGAGATGTCGACATATGAAGCACGTGGTAACGGCCACCTGTCTTGGCTGCCAGGGCTATATCGCGTTCGACGATCACGGCTTCTGCCTCGCGCGGCCGACCCGGTAGGCCTAGGCGTTCGGCCACGCTTCCAGCGTTTATGACTCCGCCGGCCACCATCTCTGAGTGTTCGGCGTGTTGGCTGATGACGGCACCCGGTAAACCAAGGGTTTCTCGAAGAGCTGCTTCCATAAGGTCGGCCTCATCGACAACCCAGCCGTCATCGGTAAACACCCGCACCCCTGCGTGGTGTAGGGCAGCAAAGTCCACTAATCGCTCGCCGGCCCTGTCGACGGTAATCGCAGCCGAGGTGCGAACATCGCAGACCGCAGTGCGGGCAAGTGAAAGCACATCCGAAACTATCTCTACATTGTCAATAGTTGGAATTGTGTTGGGCATCATTACGCACGCCGTAACGCCGCCAAGAGCCGCTCCAGCGGCCCCAGAATAAATGTCTTCACTTTCCTCGCCACCGGGTGTACGAAAGTGCACTTGAATATCTACAAGTCCGGGCATGACTATCGCATCCGACGCGTCGACGCTTTCTCCCCGCCCGTCGAAGGTGCCCGGTTCTCCGCTGTCAGCAATGACTCCGTTTATGAGTAACAGGTCAACTCGCCGTTCAGATAGCTGATCAACGACTGTTCCGCCAGCAATCACAATGGGATTGGCCATAGTCCAACCCTATGACGACATTGGCCCGTCGGGACGTAACTTCAGATGGAGAGGTAACATCGAAGCATGGTTGACATCGCCGGGGACCACCAGATCATCAGCCCTGAGCAACGCGAAACTTATGAACGGAATGGCTATTTGCAGCTCGCCGGGTTCGTTGATTCGGACACGCTTGATGATCTGAAAAAGGCGTCAATCGAGTTCGTTGAATTGAGTCGAGATTTGCAAACTTCTGGGAAGGTGCTGGATCTGGAGCCCGGCCACACGGAACAAACACCTCGGATCAGGCGCCTGAATTCACCCGTGGATAACCACGAAACGTTCCGAAACTTCAGCCTTGAAGGCATGGCGGGCAAACTTGCTTGCGCGCTACTGGGCGGACCGGTCCGGTACCACCACTCAAAGCTCAACTTCAAATGGTCTGATGGTGGCGAAGAAGTGAAATGGCATCAAGATATTCAGTTCTGGCCCCACACAGATTTCAGCCCCTTGACAATTGGCGTCTACCTCGCCGACGTCGACCAGGAAATGGGACCGATGGGTGTCTTGCCGGGGAGCCATCGCGGGGCCCTTTTCGACCAGTACCGAACTGATGGTGCTTGGAACGGCGCTATCGGGACACAAGATCTAGAGACGCTCGATCTTGACGAGGTGGCGTGGCTTACTGGCACAGCCGGATCGGTCACGGTCCACAATTGCTGCATGGTGCACGGATCTTTACCTAACAATTCTTCGCGTCCGCGGCCTCTGCTGCTGCAGACTTACTCACGCGCGGATTCGTACCCGATCGCCCACATCGGCGCCAACGGGTCAACCGGCGCCCTCAGCGGCACGGTGATTGGTGGCGATTCACACCAACGGGTCGTCATACAAGGACGCGAAATTCCAGGAGCTCCCGATTGGTCACGGCGCGGAGCACCCACGATTTTTGGCTCCCAACAACAAGACACCTGAGGTCAAGGTGACTGAGCCAGCATTCTTCGGCGCCTTGAAAACGGTACTGATTCGAGAAATACCAGGCTGCGTCAACCTCGCAAAAATCGAACGCCTGTCGGGTGGGGCGAGCATGGAGACTTACCGACTCGTTGTGAGAATGACCGACGGCGACAGTGTCCTGTGTATGCGAAGAGGCGCTGGCGGGGTCGATCGCGAGTCGGTGAGCGCCATCGGTTTAGCTACTGAAGCACTTCTGATGCGTACCGCACGTGAGTACGGCGTGGTGGAACCGAAAGTTCATTACGTCTTAACGGAAAAAGATGAAGTTGGTGTGGGTTTCATTATGGAGTGGCTCGATGGTGAAACGCTCGGCGCCCGAATCGTTCGATCCGCAGAATTGGATGCTGTTCGCGAAGGTTTGGCCGAACAATGCGGCCGCGAATTGGCAAAGATTCATGCAATTGATGTCGAAAAATTAGGGTTGGCACAGCACCTTCCAGTGTTGGATCCAGGTTCATATCTCCACCAAACCTGGGACCGTTACAAGGAATGGGACACAGCGCAACCAATGATCGATTTCACTGGGCGATGGTTGGCCGAAAATCTTCCGGTCGTGAGCGACTATCGCCTTGTCCACAACGACTTCCGCAACGGGAACTTGATGGTCGATTCGGAGACGGGCCTCTCCGCTGTGCTCGACTGGGAGACAGCGCACATTGGGGATCCAATACGCGACATTGGATGGATTTGTACGAATTCTTGGCGGTTCGGGCAGCGCGACCTCGCGGTTGGAGGATTCGGGCGTCTTGACGATTTGATCGCTGGCTATGAAGCCGAGAGCGGTGAAACGGTAGATCGAAAGCGTGTTGAGTATTGGGAAGTTTTCGGGTCTTTCTGGTGGGCGATCGGCTGTCTGGGAATGGCCGATCAATACCGGGTCGGTCCCGATGCCACGGTTGAACGCCCTGCGATCGGCCGTCGATCTTCTGAGTGTCAAGTGGATTGCGTGAATCTGCTGATCCCTGGACCTGTGGAGTTAATTAGCCCAGCGTCCGCGGAACAGTCGTCGGATATGCCGCGCCTTGATGAGTTGCTAATGAGCGTCCGCGACTTTTTGCACGCAGATGTGATGAATGAAACATCTGGACGGATCAACTTTCTGGCGCGAGTTGCTGGCAACAGCCTTGATGTTGTGCAACGCGAATTGACCATTGGCCCGCAGTTGCTGCGTCAAGAACATCGACGCCTAGAAGCATTACTTGAGCAGGAAGGCACCGTGGATGAGCTCCGGTGGGAGTTGGTAAGAACACTTCGTGATGGCTCGATGGACATCGCTCGACTTGACCTTCACGAGTATTTGCGTGAAACAGTGGTCAACCAGGTAGGCATCGACCAACCGAAATATTCGGGCTTTCAATTCGCGACGGAGAGTTCACATGAGGGGTAGCGTTGTCGCATGACTGTTCACGATATGCACCTAGAAATCTCCGAGAATATCGAAGCTGACGCTGCTGCCATCTACGCTTTAATTAGCGACCTTCCCCGCATGGGCGAATGGAGCACCGAGAATATTGGTGGAGAATGGATTAGCGGGACACCCGGCGCTGTCGGCTCACGCTTTCTCGGGACAAATCGCATCAAATCATTTGAGTGGTCGGTTCCTGTCGAAGTCACCATTGCTGAGCAAGATGCGTGCTTTGAGTTTGTTGCCGCCCCCGATGATGGTCCGTACGTAAGGTGGACTTATCGCTTGGAGCCTCTGGGAACGGCAACCCGCGTGACAGAAATTTGGGATGTCATGGATTTGCCCCCAAGCTTGGCCAAGATGACAGGTGAACAACTTGCCGGTCGAAAGGCTGCAGTCCAGGGAACGATCGAAGCGACGTTAGCGGGCATTAAATTAAGCGCTGAGGGATGACTAAAGCAGCCGCGGAAGCTGTCGCTGAAGCCGACGCGTGGTTGAAGGAAAATCCGCTTGTAGGTAGTAGGCGTACCTGGTTAGAAAAATTGGTTGATTCGGGGTGGGCGGCACCAAGTTGGCCTGAACAATGGTTCGGTCGTGGGCTTGAGCCGGAAGTGGCCCGGGCAACTGACGCTGTGTTTCGCGAGGCCCGGTTTGGCGATTCCAATGACGCCGACACCGCCCCAATGGATTCAGTATTTGGAGGCGACGCGCCACCGGGCTGGGGGCAAGATGTAGTGAACTTGTGGGCCGCGACCATCGTTTCGCACGCGAGCGACGAATTAAAGAGCGACATTCTTAGAGATCTACTCACGGGAAAACTCTCGATGTGTCTGCTCTACAGCGAACCTGGGGCTGGATCGGATCTAGCCTCGATCCGAACATCTGCAGTTCGTGACGGTGACGAATGGATCATCAACGGACAGAAGGTCTGGACGTCGGGAGGCCGCAACGCGGATTACGCCCTTCTGATTACCCGAACTGACCTAGATCAACCCAAGCATCGTGGTATCTCCTTCTTTTTCTTTCCGATGAAACAAACAGGGGTCGAAGTGCGACCACTTCGTCAAGCTACGGGTGACGCACGGTTCAACGAAGTTTTCATCACCGATGCTCGCGTACCGGCCGCAAACATGCTCGGACAACTCAACGAGGGTTGGCGGGTGCTCACCTCCGCGTTGACCTATGAACGCGCCGCTATGGGAGCTACACAACAGAGAAGCCAAAATGCCCCGTCCACCGCTCAGACTCGTGACGAGACGAGCGAAGCTCCGGCACCGGTCCCTGATTTAGCGCTTCTTGAGCTCGCTCAAACACGCGGTCGTTCTGGGGACCCAGTCGTCCGACAGGATCTGATGCGTTTGTACGCATGGCGCACGCTCAACGAATGGAATAACCGTCGCGCAAAAGCTGCGATCGAACAAGGAACGACGACACCGATTGTTTCTTTGGGGAAGCTTGCGATGTCGCGGATGCTTCACTTCGCAGGCAGTCTTCAAGCAGAAATCCTGGGCTCCGAAGCAATGCTCGGCGCCGGGTCCTCTCCACAAGCAGGAGATGCGACCTACGCGATGCTTAATGCGTACTTTACCTCCATTGGGGGTGGGACTGATCAGATACAACGCAACATCATTGGCGAGCGCATCCTCGGCTTACCAAAGGAACCCGAGCCCGACAAAGGGGCACCATTTCGAGAGGTACTGACCGGATAAATCGGGGTCGGCGTCGGCGCGCCAGTGAGCGACCAGCCTCTGAGCCGGCACTTAGGCGCCGCGTGAGTTACCGTTCGCTGCGTGCCTGACAAATACTTTGAGGTAGATGGCGTTGCGACTCTTGTCCACCATCGAGGCAAGTCCACTCTCCCGGGCGAGCCTCCGGACTTGACGAATGGATGCAGCTTGCTTCTACTACACGACGCTGGGAGCAACGGGAACTCATTTCGGGATCTTATGGATTGTTTGGCGTTGGATCACTCGCCAGTCAGTTTCGATGAACCCGGTCACGGGCGTAGCGGTGAGCTTGACAGCCTCACATCAGTTGAGGCCATGGCGGTCCACGCGGAGAACTTGGTCGGCAATTGGGGGTTGAACAACCTACTTGTCGTCGGTGAGGGCAAGGGGGCGGCAGTTGCTATTGAGCTCGCTAGTCGCGCAATCATTAATGTCGCAGGCGTTGTCTGCATCGGTGCGGTAGGACAGTCGGTGGACCTAAGCCAAGAAATTAGCGAATTGGCGCTGATTGCTTCGGGAAAAGCCCGACGACAATTTGACTCAACCGGTTACGCCTCTGATACCGACGAGAGCGTCTTTCGAAAAGCGTTTGCGGAGTGGGTGAAAACTGACCCCAGAGCCGCCCTTGGTGCTCGGCGAGCTCAGGCAAAATGGAATGCAGATGCTGATGTCTCTCACATAAAGACTCCGGTGCTCGTGGTAATCGGTGAGCAGACCGAAGATCATTATCGTGATAGTTCCGAACGACTCGCCGATGAATTACCTCTGGGGGCTACACGCGGGCTTGACGGCGCGGCGCTCCGAGGGGCCATCGAAAAACCAGCCGAGCTCAGCCTTATCATTGACGCGTTCTCCAATGAACTAGAGGTAGCGAAGTGAGTACTGCCGAGTTCCCAACCAGTGTGGCTATAGCCGGCGTATATGAACACCCAAGCCGGTTCTCTCCTAACAAGACAGAATTTCAGATAATGGCCGAGTGTGCCAAAGGTGCGTTAGATGACGCTGGCCTTACACGCGAAGACGTGGACGGGCTGTTTGGTGCATCAATGTCTATGGGGATGATGGGGATCGTGGACCTGGCCGAATATTTGGATATGCGACCTGATTACCTCGATGGTACGAATATCGGAGGTTCGTCGTTCGTTGCCCATGTGACTCACGCAGCGGCAGCCATTCATGCAGGGTTGTGCTCCACTGCGCTAGTGCTCTACGGCTCGACAGCAGCTTCTAACGCGATGGCAATTGGAACAGGTGGCACAGGCGGGTCGAACAACCCTGATACAGCGTTTTCTGCGCCCTATGGCATGACGACCGTTGGAAGCTACGCGATGTACGCGAATCTCCATATGAATAAATACGGCACAAGCAGCGAGCAATTAGCGGAGATCGCGGTGACGATGCGTCAGCACGCTGGACTTAATCCATTAGCCAAGATGCGAGCCCCCATCACTGTCGACGACGTGCTGGAGAGCCGTATGATCTCGAGGCCTCTGCATTTATTGGATTGCTGCATCATTAGCGACGGTGGCGGAGCAGTCGTTGTCACCTCCCTGGAACGGGCAAAGGATCTCAAAACGAAACCTGTTCAGCTCCTCGGTTGTGGTGAGGCAGTCCAACATCAGGGCGTTGGGGACAGTGATTTACTAACGATAGCGGCCAAACAATCAAGTCTGACAGCAATGAAAATGGCCGGAATCAAACATTCGGACATAGATTTCGCCATGGTGTACGACTCGTTCACTATTACCGTTTTAGCGACGTTGGAGAACCTCGGTTTTTGTGGACCAGGAGAAGGCGGAGATTTCGTGAGCAACGGTGGGATTGGCTTAGGAGGTCAGTTACCGGTAAATCCAGACGGAGGCGGGCTTTCTTCCAACCACCCAGGGATGCGGGGCATTTTTCTCGTTATCGAAGCGGTAAAGCAACTGCGCGGAGAATGCGGCGATCGACAGGTCGCTGGTGCAGAAATTGCGATCGCCCATGGCACCGGCGGCACTATCGGAGACAAACACAGCGGAGCTACCTTGGTCTTAGGAGCGGACAGATGAGTTCAATTACTCACCCCAACCCGTACGCGTCGTGGGAAAGCCGTGGCTTTTGGGAGGGTGCTGGGCGGGATCAACTGGTCTTACAAAAATGCACAACCTGCGGACTGGTCCAGCACCGACCTAGAGGCGTTTGCGCCCACTGCCTTGACAGTCGCGGGCTCGAACATTTTGTTGCTAGTGGTCGCGGCTTGATTTATAGCTACACCGTCACTGAACAGAACCAAGCCAAAGGATTCGTTGAGGCATGCCCGTACATCATGGCGTACGTGACTTTGGATGAAGGCCCACGCCTTTTGACGGTAATCGTTGATTGTGAACCAGATGCGGTTTCTATTGGGATGCCTGTCGCAGCCGGCTTCGCAAGCCAAGAACGAGACGACGACGAACTGTTTGCTATTCCCGTCTTCCGCCTTTCCTGACTATCAGACTCATGCTCTTAGATCTTCACACCCACTCAATCAAATCCGATGACGGACGCGCAAAGGTTGAGAATTACTGCAAATGGATCCGGAAGAAAGAGTTGCCATTAGATGGTTTCGTTTTGACGGAACACAGGCAGTTTGACGGCGAATCAGATTACCGACACCTTGAAGACGAATACGACTTACTAATCCTCAAGGCCAGCGAAGTGGAAACCGATTTTGGACACGTTCTTGTATTCGGCGTAAATGAGGACCTCTCAGCCAGTTTGGATTTCTCAAATATTCGCTTACCCATCGAGCGAGTCTTAGCTGAGTCAGACCGATGTGGAGCATTTGCTGCTCCCTGCCACCCTGGACGAAAACGAGTTGGGCTTTTTTCCCACTACGAAGAGCGCGGTGCGGTTGACGGTGTGCACACTGTTGAGACACTCAACGGTGGCTCGATTCCCGGTGAAGATGAGCTGTCCGTCGAAATGGCGGAACAACATGGGTATCTCGGTTTCGGTGGTAGCGATAGTCACGTCGTCAGTCGGATCGGGTTTTGCGCTACAGAGTTTCCAGATCAAACGATCACATCGGTTGATGGTCTGGTACAGGCATTGAAGGGTGGAGCCTTCCAGGCAGTAACTCTCCGAGGTGGACAGGCCGGAAGCTAATTAATGAGGGCGACCGTCCGGTCAACTACCTCATCTAGATGGAGTACAGCGTGACCTGAGAGACTCGTCTCTATCAACCCGTTCCACCCCGATAGCCAACTTGCCGGGATTTCGCGACCTGTCAAGCCCCACAACCCCCCCACCGTGGCGCCGTTGCAATCAGTATCCCAACCGGCACTAACCGTGTCGCCAATGGCTGCACTGAAATCATCGGGATTTCGCGACAGGCCCCAGGCCACCAAAGCCAGATTGTTGACTGTGTGGACCGGAGACATACCCTCAAACTCTGCATGCAACTGAGACGCGTCGGAGTCTGTCGCACACGAAAGCCCTAAGGCAATGGCGCCAGCAGATGCAGACTCACTTGGAATGTACGACGCGGCTTCTTCGATCGCCTTTTGCGGTGCCCAACCCGCTCCGATGAGGGAACCAGCGACCGCTATGACCACAGCTCCGTGCACGCCGTCACCGCGATGACTAAGAGCGGCATCAGTTCCCGCAAGAGAAGCGGCTTCGGTGGGCTCCCCCGGCGCGACCCAGCCATATAAATCGGCCCTAATCTGAGCACCAATCCAGTCGTTATAGGGATTGTCGCTGCATTCCGCTATGTCGAACGCCGGTGGAGCACCGGAAGGGAATCCCATCCCAGCATCTGCAAGGAGTCTTGAGTACGCCTCGCGTTCTGCCGTGAATACGATCGCACCGGGTAGGAATCGAAGCCAAGCACGTCCGACATCTGCAGTACTGAAACCTCGACCATATTCCTCCAGAATTAGAAGAGAAATCAGCGTGTAATTGATGTCGTCATCTGGGATTGCTTTCTCCATGCGACCACGACAGGCATCGTGGTCTCGGAGTTCGGACTCGGATCCTTCGATTAATGGCACGTAATCGCGCAGCGGTAACGCCTCGGCGCGCTCGAGGTAGCTCTGGAGTGCTTCTCTTCCTTTTCGCATTGACAACTGTTCAACGGGTTTGCCGAGCATGCATCCGCTCACCCGGCCAGCCCATGCATTACGAATCCGTGAGCGATATGAAACGTCGTCCTTTGACATACAGGTAATCATTACTCGCTATGACGACGATTGCGTGCAAGTGTTACCTTCGCCCTGTGGCCGACCGTCCAGATCTCGGCCACTGAAAGTCTGTCGTAGCGAGAGGTATTCATGGGAAACGCTGAGGCCCCGGTAGAACTTGGGGCAGTTCGAGACCGCTGGGTGGGTGTCGAATTCGACTGGGCGAGTTTTGATATGCGGGTCGAGGACATGGTTGCGTGGGCGAAAGCCTGCGGTGAGCAAGATCCTCGCTTTACCGATCCTGATCACACAGATTTCCAGGCGCACCCCGGCTTCACCACTCATTGCATGTCGGGCCGAGTTCTTCCCGACGACTTCCCACAAATTGGTGGCGGCTTTGGAATTGATGGAGGCAAGAACGTTCAGGTGCACGCCCCGATCCGAGCTGGAGACACTCTTCACGCGACAACCACCATTGCTGATGTATTCGATAAAACTGGCAGAAGCGGCACGATGATCTTCATCGTGCAGCGAATGGAATTTCGAAACGATGAGGGTGAGTTGGTTTCCACTGTCGACTGGAAAATGATCAAAAAGGCCTAACGCAATGTCGCATGCACTTTCTTTCGAAGACATAGAGCTTGGGGACGAGCTTTCTGAATCTCATCCAGACGTATCGATGGCTGCTGTCACAAAATTTTGCCATGCGGCAAAGCATCTGTTTGAACGATTTATCGATCACGAGGCAGCACGCGCCGAAGGATTCGCGGGGGCCATTGTTCCGGGAATAATGAGCCAAGGGCTCTTAGCCGCAATGGTCCATCGTTGGGCGCCGGGCTGCATCATCAAAAATATCGACACCGTATTCCGGGGTTCGTTACTTGTTGACTCAGAAATCGTTATGACCGGCGCGGTGACCGACACAGATGAAGCGCAGCGTCGCATTGAGCTAGATCTAACGATCATCGCCGAAGATGGTCGCACCGGAGTTATAGGAACTGCCACAGTGGAGTTCCCCGAATAGGACCTTTGGTCCGGAAGGGCTATCGAATGAAGCTTGAGTTGGGAGCGGACGAGGTACTTAGCACGACCCGGTCAGTGCGACGACGGCTCGACCTCGAACGGGCGGTCGGTGAGGATGTTCTTCGAGAGTGCCTCATGTTGGCCCTGCAGGCGCCGACCGGTTCACTCCGACAGGATTGGCACTTTGTTGTGTCCACCGATCGCGAGCAATGTCATGAGGTCGGGTTGATATACCAACAAGTTTGGATGTCAATGGTGACTGACGACTATGTGTCCTCGTCGGCGTCACGTCAAGGAACTGAAGGAGACCAAGAATCCTGGTTGGACATGATGGGTTCGGCTCGCCATCTAGCCGAGGTCTTTCCTGAAGTCCCTGCGATTTTCGTTCCCTGCATCAGCGGCCGACTTGATGGTGCTGATGCCATGACACAAGCAGTCAAGTGGGGTTCGATAATTCAGGCCGCATGGAGTTTCATGCTCGCCGCCAGAGAACGCGGTCTCGGGACATGTTGGACAACCGTTCATCTCCAACGGGAACGAGATGTGGCGGAAGTACTGGGGATCCCCTACGACGATGTCCAACAAGTTGCCTTGAGCCCAATCGCGTACACGGACGGCACCGATTTTCGTCCCGGTCGACGAAAGCCAGACAGCAAGTTTGTTCACATAAATGGTTGGTGACGTGATTTCGCCTGAAAACCTTGAGAGCGAAGTTCGGTTGTGGCTCACTCAAAATTGGGACCCAAACGCAGACTTAATTGAATGGAGGGCACTTCTCGCAGATAGCGGGTGGGGGTGTCCGTCGTGGCCCGAAGATTGGTATGGGCGCGGGCTGCCGTTAACGGCAGATGTCGTTGTGAAGAAGGTGTTCTCTGAAATCGGAGCCGTAGGAGTTGCCGCCGGTGTCAGCATGTATCTTGTCGCGCCAACGCTCCTCGAATGGGGTAACGACGACCAAAAGCACCGGTTTCTTCGACCGATTCTTACCGGCGAACATAAGTGGTGTCAGCTGTTCAGCGAACCTGGGGCTGGATCCGACTTGGCAGGGTTATCTACTCGCGCAGATCGAGATGGTGATGAGTGGGTGGTTACCGGCCAAAAGGTGTGGAACTCGGGAGCGCATAAAGCCGACTACGGCATCCTCCTTGCGCGGACAAATCCAGAATCACCCAAGCACCAAGGAATCTCATTCTTCGCGATACCTATGGATCAGGCCGGCATCGAAGTACGGCCTCTGCGTCAGATGAATTGGCATGCGTCATTTAACGAAGTATTCCTTGACGCGGCCCGCGTCCGCCACGACAACCTGATCGCGGAAGCCGGTCAGGGGTGGCGCGTCGCATTGACAACCCTCGCTCATGAGCGAAGCGCAGTTGGAACGCCTAGGCCCCGGTTCTCTCTAGATGGTGGTTCGCTAGTGCAACGTGCCAAAAAGGAAGCAGACGAATACTTTTCGACGTACCGCTGGTATCCACAGCGGGCCGGAAGGCCACGCATGGTTCGGTCCGAAGCGGAACGACTCGGCCGAGGGTCTGAGCACCTAATAAGACAACAAGCGGCCCAAATCGAACAGCTACAACGAACGTCGAATTGGACAAACCAAAGAGCTCGAGCAGCGCGAATAGCGGGTCGGCCACCAGGTGCCGAGGGATCGGTAGCCAAACTCAACATGAGCGTCACCGCCCGGGCGAGTCACAAGGCCCACACTTCGATCGCCGGGGCCTATGGGATGTTGAACGGTGAGGAAGGCCCAGGCGGCGGTCTGATCGCCGAAGTGCTGGTCTCGACACCAGCGCAGTCAATCGCTGGCGGTACTGATGAAATTCAACGGAACATCCTAGGAGAGCGCGTCCTGGGGTTACCCAAAGAACCCAGCAACGAATAACTGTGTGCTCGAGCACGGAGGACGCCTAGTCTCGGTGCACGCTTCTGATTACATCGGGAGGATCCGTGGCGCCTCACTTGCTGGCTGACGCAATCGATTGGGTGCCCTTTGCTGGTTTCGAAGGGCTCTATTACAACGTTCTTGCGGTTGATGAAAATGACGAAACCGTAGAAATGTTGATGAAATTCGACCCAGGGATCAAATGCGTTCCGCACCGTCATATCGGGCCAGTAAAGACCTTAGTCATTGAAGGTGAGCACCAACTTTTCTCTGTGATGGACGAAAATCTTCAAACTGACTGTCGACCAGCTGGAACTTTTTCTTGCCACAACGGCGATGAAGCTCACATCGAAGGCGGAGGAGCAGACGGCGCTGTCATTTTGCTGTCCATGACTACGATTGGCGGTGATGTTTGGGAGACCTACAACGACGACATGCTGGTCGACCGTGTGTCTTCAGCCACCGACTTTCGGCGAGGTATCGCAAAACAGGCGTCCCTCCATCAGCGTTCTTCGTGACTGACCCACAGACGGCCCTCACGCGACGATTTGCAAAAGCTGCCGAACCGCTCCATTCCTGCGCCTATTACGCAGAGGAGATCAATCGCTTCACCGAAATGGGCTACAGCGGTTGGTGGCACGCCTACTTCGCCTACCGGTCCGCCCCAATGGGGAAAGCTACTGCTCAACAAGTCATGGACGCGTTTTACAACTTTGCCCCTCGAATGGTCGACAAAGCCGTCCCCAACTGTTGGGAAGTCATGTCGCCTTCTCAGGTCCGGCAAACTCAACTGCTCCTGGTGGATCGTGCGCTTCATCGCATATTTGGTGACTACAAAGCTCAGCGAGAACTTGCCTATGTGAGCGAAGTGCTGAAAACGTCGATACCGGAATTGGACACAAAGGAGCGCCCGTTATTCGCTGCATGGGCGGGAGAACCCTGGCCGGACTCACCGCTATTGGATCTGTGGCACGCGACAACTTTATTACGCGAATACCGATTTGACGGACACAACAGTGCCCTACGTCAGGCCGGCCTGTCGGGATTGGGCTGCCACCTTATGATGGCTGCAGATGGTCGCGGCACACCAGAAATCATTCAAAAGATCCGCGGATGGAGCCATGAAGAATGGAAACAAGAAGCTGCGGAGTTGCGGTCTCGCGGATGGATAACCTCTGACGGCCAACACACGCCGTTGGGTCGTTCAGTACGAAGAGGCGTCGAATTGGCAACTGATCAAAACGCTCAGGCGATCGTCGTGAATCTCGGAGACGAACGCTCAGGGAAGGTACTTGAAGTCCTTGAGCAGGTGGCAGCGTTTCTTATCGAAACGGATGTGGTTCCAGGCACTTGGCCCCCGAAGCATTTAGGGCAAATGGGTTCCGCCTAATCAGTCACAGCGCTGTAGATTTGGGTCTCGGATGACGAGGCCAGTTGTGTCGCAGGATAACGAAAACGTGGTTGCTGACGAAGAGGGAAAGCCACTAAAGAGTCGGACGGATTTCATTCGGGCTCTGATGGAATCTGATGCTCAATCAGGCCGTTTTGACGGTCGAGTCCAGACCCGATTTCCGCCCGAACCTAACGGCTATCTCCATATTGGACACGCGAAAGCTATTTGTTTGAATTTCGCACTAGCGCAAGAAAGCAACGGTATTTGCAACCTCCGTTTCGATGACACAAACCCTGAGACTGAAGATGAACAGTACGTAGAAGCAATTATCGAAGATTTACGCTGGCTTGGTTTCAGTCCGGACGACATTCACCACAGTTCGGACTACTTCCCACAGTTGTATGAATGGGCAGAACACTTGATCCATGCGGGCCTCGCGTATGTTGACGATCAAGACAGCGGCACTATTTCAAAACAACGCGGAGGTTTTGGAAAGCCGGGTGTGAGTAGCCCATTCCGGAACCGATCAGTTAGCGAAAACCTCGACCTGTTCCGGCGGATGAGGGACGGCGAATTCCCCGAAGGAAGCCGAGTGCTGCGCGCTTTGATCGACATGCAGAGCGAAAATATGCAGCTTCGCGATCCCATCATGTACCGGATTCGAGCAGTGAGACACCATCGGACTGGCGGGGACTGGAATATCTACCCAACATACGATTGGGCACACGGCCAAGGAGATGCCATAGAAGGGGTGACGCATTCGCTTTGCTCACTTGAATTCTCAGACAACCGAGCCCTCTATAAATGGTTCCTGGACAACCTTCCTCTTGATGCACCGGCCCCATATCAAACTGAGTTCGCTCGGCTTGAACTTACGCATACCGTGACGTCAAAACGGAAGTTGAAGGAGCTAGTCGAACGCGACGAAATTGATGGGTGGGACGACCCCCGCCTGCCAACCCTCAAAGCTTTACGCCGGCGCGGGTACCCGCCTTCAGCGATTCGGGAATTTTGCTCATTTATCGGCGTTTCTCGAACCAATTCAAGACATGCGATCGAGCTACTCGAATCCTTCGTGCGCACAGAACTCAATGCGACGGCTCAGCGCCGCATGGCGGTCATACGGCCACTCAAATTGATCATCACAAATTGGCCCATAGACGACGACGGGCGGCCAGTTCTCGAATACCGGTCCTTGATGAATAACCCAGAGAACGATGCGGATGGGACCCGAGAGGTCCCATTCAGCGGTGAACTTTGGATAGAAGACGACGATTATCGTCAGGACCCACCGCCCAAATATTTTCGACTCGCACCTGGCCGCGAAGTCCGTTTACGAGGCGGATACTTAGTGACCTGCACCGGAGCTATCCAAGACGACGACGGCAACGTGACGGAAGTCCACTGCATCTATGACCCTCTGACCGCCGGAGGCGCTGCGCCCGATGGCCGCAAGGTGAAGGCCACTATTCACTGGGTCGAGGCAAACCACGCCTTAGACGGGACTGTCGCGTTGTATGAGAGGCTCTTTACGGCGGAAGTTCCCGGCGAGAAAACCGGTGAACCGATTGACGATTTGAATCCAGCGTCGCGAGAAATTATCAATGGTTGTAAATTCGAACCGGAATTGGGTGAACACCTCAATGACCACGTCGTTCAGTTCGAACGGCTCGGCTATTTCGCTGTAGATCAAGACGACCCGCGTTTCTTCCATCGAACAGTTGGATTGCGGGACGAATGGGCGAAGTTACAGCGGCGCCAAACGGGAGGTTCATAAGGTGCAAAATGCTAAAGATCCGCGAGTTGCTGTAGTGACAGGTGGCGGTACAGGGGTCGGAGCGGCTGTGGCCAGGGCACTCGCATCAACTGGGTGGTCGACAATAATTTGTGGCAGGCGCCCTGAGATACTCGAAGAAGTCGCTGCAGGATTCGACGAGCCGGGCCTAACAGCTCGGGTGGACGTTAGCGACCCATCAGATGTGGATCGACTCTTTTCGTTAGCGGCTACAACGTTTGGGCGGGTGGACCTTTTGTTCAATAACGCCGGGATAGGCGCACCTCCATTGCCGATCGAGGAATTGGCGGTAGACGCGTGGCGCGAGGTCGTAGACACGAACTTGACTGGCTCTTGGCTCTGCGCTCGTGCGGCGTTCGCTCAAATGAAGCGTCAATTGCCCGCCGGAGGTCGCATCATTAACAATGGATCGGTTTCGGCTCAAACACCCAGGCCATTTTCCTCTCCTTACACAGCAACCAAACATGCAATTACCGGACTCACCAAAGCATTGGCCCTTGAAGGCCGGGTGCACGGAATCACCGTCGGGCAAATTGATATCGGAAACGCCCTGACACCGCTCACAGCTGCAATGCCCGAAGGCGTGCTTCAAGCCGATGGCACAATAGAAGTCGAGTCGACCATGGATGTTGAGGAAGTGGCCAAAGCGGTACTCATGATGGCTGAGCTACCGCCAGAGGCCAATGTTTTGACGATGACCGTGATGGCCAATGGGATGCCCCTTGTTGGGCGCGGCTGAGAGAACTCGGTAAGTCGAATCAACCTTCGACGAGGTACATAGAACCTTCGCTAGCCGCTTGCCGAATTGGTCGCGCTTTTGAATAGCTCGAGCTTTCGTACCACCGTGTAGCTGCGTCCATTGACTTGAACTCCAAAATTACTGTTCTCGAGGCCGGTTCCGCACCTTCGAGAGAAACGCATTCGCCGCCGCGCACTAGGTACCTTCCATCGTGTTCAGCCACTGACTCAGCGGCTAACGGTTTGTACGCTTCGTAGCGGTCCGGGTCGGTTATGTCACCTTGGAAAATTATGTAAGCGGTCATGAGTTGCTTTCTCTTCGCATGTCTCGGTCCTATCGATCTAGGTCTCCGGTCAGTTTCGACAAAGCGAATGATTGGCTACCGATAGCGAGAAGCTCGCCTGTTTGGGCATACAACTCGATCGTTCCATGGCCGATGCTATTTCGAATAGTGGCTGACTCGATATTCATCAACACCCATTCCGAACTAACGAGAGAAGCGATGCGGACTGTGTGGTCGAGGCTGGAGCCACGAAACGCGCTGTCGAGGCTCACCCGCATACCACTTGGGAGCAGGTCTGCTAACGCAATCAGCCCTGGAGCAGTTGACGCAAGGCGTTCAGGTAATCGTGCCCAGTACCGAACAGTTCGTTTACCAGGCTCCTGCCCGGCGAGACGGATATTTGCTTGGTCCGTGAACGAATACCCGGTCTCAGACACCGGGCCTCTGGGAGGGCATTCGTCGGGGGGTGGAACTATTGGGGCAGTGAGCCAACTTCTATCGACGCCGAGTTCTCGTCCTCCCAGCCCAGCTGAGGCCCGAAGCACCACAACGTCCTCATGAGTGCATGTTGCCGCGGTCTGGGTGATTTGATTGCCGACGATGAGTCGTTCAACGTCAATGGCGACAGTTGAGCCAACGGGTGCGCGAGAAAGGAATTGGCCGCTGATAAATGACACTGGGCGATTGTTTGTGGCTTCCATCGCGACAGCGACGGCAGCAAGTCCACAACCACCGTGCAAGGTGCCGGTTGCCCCTGCCAGTTCCTTTGTGACGTCCAATAGCCAAGAATTTGGTCGACCCCCTGGACGTAAATTCAGGAGATTAGGAACCGACGGATCTGGTTGGAGTGAAGCCGAAGGGCCATTTTCAGGTGCCAATATTTGTCGCCTTATCGAAGATAGGGGTTTCGCCTTGCTAGACGGAACCTAATCAAACATCCACGGGCCGTCTTGACCAGGTTCAAAATGATCGGGTCGTATCCCGAAAGCCTCAATCATTCTCTGCCAGCCGCTCCCCACAGCTAACAATGCCCCAAGCCTCAGAATTTCCGCCTGATGGAAGTGGTCGACCAATTCTGCATACAGCGCTTCAGGAATCGGACCCTTGGGGTTACCAGCTAAGTGGTCCGCAAACGCCAATGCCGATTTCCACGCTTCCGGCAGGTCAGAGGACCTGTAATCATCCAATTGTTGGATGATCTCGTCGGTTAAACCGGTGCGCACCAACGATGCGCTTTTCACCATGCTTCAATGAAAACACTCATTGACGTTCGCCATACGTATCCGGCAAAGTTCGATCATGTGCAGATCGAGGCCAGATGTACCGCCGTACATCAAAGCAACCCAATCAAGGAACATGTTGAGCGTTAGCTCATCATTAGCCAACGTTCGAAATAAATTGTCATCTTGGTAGGCCTTCGCGTACCAAGTTTCGAGCCGGTCAATGTTGCGCTCATCAAGTTCTTCTATTTTGGGAAGATGTCCAAGGTCATTTGCCATAGCTACTCCTGGAAGGCATGTTAGGCCGGGCGGCCTTGATAGATGGTTTGCAAGAGCCAGTGCGCGACATCACGGCGATTCAACGGTCGCTCAAGCGTCGCAAGGGCTGCTTCCACCGCATCTGAGCCGAGGCGTTCGATACGAGCCTTGTATAGCGATGCAGCGAGCGGGGCCACAAACTCCGGATGTCCTTGAACGCACATCACGTTGGTGCCCACCGTAAAGGCGCCAACCGGGCACGTAGCAGCCGTGGCGACTAGTTCCATCTCGTCGGCAACGGTCAGAACCTGGTCTTGATGGCTGGCGATGAGACTGTAGCGATCGGGCAAATCAAGCCACGGAGGGCTGTCGAGTACTTCGTAGTCGACTACACCGATGTTCCATCCACCAGGGGCGGGGCCGACTTGAGCACCGAGTTCCGCGGCAATGAGTTGATGACCAAAGCACACACCAGCTAACGGCACCTGAACTTCGAGGGCTCGACGGGTCCAGGTTCGTAGTTGAGAGATCCAGCCGTCATCATCCCCAACAGATTGTCGCGAGCCGGGAATGATCCATCCATCGCACTCATCGTGGGCTGGTAATAAGTCGCGCTTCACGTCAACGGGAACAATCTCCTGACCACTGAATTCGAATAGATTGCGGAACAGTTGTTCGTAATCACCAGCTACGGCGCGATGTGGCAGGTCGATCGAATCCAGAATCAGTAGGCCCAAGCGAGCAGACGGAAGAGGAACACTCATTCCGACGATGTTACGGCGTAGCCGCTAGGCGCGACTCGCGTGAAGTGCATAGGCTCCTCGTAGGCCGTGTTTTACCCAAAGGGACGAGATATGAAAGCTGCAGTGTTATGCGAACAGCCCGGCGAGTTAGTTATTGAAGACCTCGTAATTGACAAACCCGGCCCACAAGAAGTTTTGATCCAAACCGTCGGAGCGGGTCTCTGCCATTCCGATCTACATTTCATGGAAGGTCTGTTTAAGACACGCCTCCCTGCAGTGATGGGCCACGAGTCAGCGGGAATTGTGCAAGCGGTGGGCGCGGACGTGACATATGTCGAACCGGGTGACCCAGTTGTTGCCTGTCTTTCGATTTTTTGCGGTCAATGTAGACAGTGCCTATCTGGTAATCCTCATCGGTGTACAAATGGCCGTGCTACGTCTCGAGACAAAGACGCTGCCTCACGCCTTCAACGAGCGGATGGAACCCCAGTGGATCAAATGGCGCGGCTTGGCGGTTTCGCCGAAGAAATGTTGATACATCAAAACGGTCTGGTCAAAGTAACCCCCGACGTCCCTTTAGAGAAGGCGTGCCTGATCGGTTGCGGCGTCACGACCGGTTTTGGGGCGGTGGTTCGCACGGCCGGAGTTCCGGTAGGAGCAATCGTCTGCGTCATTGGCTGCGGAGGCATAGGACTTTCGGCTATTCAAGGGGCTCGCGTGGCTGGCGCCGGCCGAATCATTGCGGTCGACATGAGTTCAGAAAAATTGGACACCGCCCGATTGATGGGTGCTACTGACACTGTCAACGCGTCTGAAGTTGATGACGTCGTGGCCGCGGTAAAAGAGATGACTTTGGGGGGTGTCGAATACAGCTTTGAGGCCATTGGCCTAAAACAGACTGCCGAACAGGCATTTGAGATGCTTGACATGGGCGGCACGGCGACCGTTATCGGGATGGTGCCTTCGAGCACCAAACTGGAGATTCGCGGCATTGAACTTCTTAGCGAGAAAAAGCTTCAAGGCTCCATGATGGGGTCGAATCAGTTTCGGACCGACATTCCCCAGATGATCGACCTTTACCTCAACGGACGTCTCCTCCTTGACGAGATGATTTCGGCGACGATAAGCCTTGAGCAAATCAACGAAGGCTACGAGTGGATGAAAGCAGGTACGGTCGCCAGGACGGTCATCTCTTTCGACGCCTAAGGATTCGAATTCGGATAGCCGTGACAAGTAAAGCGGGACCGACCATTTGGAATGCCTACTGGTCGCCCAACATTTCCGCGATTTCATTTTCAGAAATCCCCGCTCTGGCGGCGCATGTGCGTAATTGCTGAAGGGTCACCGCGTCTATCTCGAAGCCCTCTGCTCGGTCGAGCCGCGCTATTTCTTCTGGTTGACCCGGAACGAACATCTCTTCGCAGTCGGCCCTTAACCGAGATTCCAATAGATATTCCCGGTAGCGCTCAATTTCATCAAAATAAGCCTCCGCTTGGCCGACCGATGCCGGGTCAATGATCACCGACAACATGTTGTTAATAATCCGGCCGTCGCGCGCGTTGGCTGGGTGAGCTGTCTCTCCACCCAATAACGCCGCTGCGAGAAGCTCACACATGATCGCCAAGCCGGACCCTTTGTGGTCAGCGAACGCGACTAAAGCGCCACCACGTTCGTCATTCTTAGAGGTGTACCACAGAGCATTTGGATCATCGGTCAAGTTTCCTTCTGCGTCGATGATGGTGTTTGGTGGGACCTTGATGCCTTTGTTAGCCGCGACTCTCGCCTTTCCTCCAGCGATGATGCTGGTCGCCATATCCAGTAGGAAGCCCGGGCGACCATCGCGTCCAGGTACCGCCGCGCAGAATGGGTTCGTGCCGAAACGGGCATCAGCCCCGCCGTACGCCGCGACCAAAGGCGCGTGTCCGATCACATTTACGAGATGAAACGACGCGAATCCAGCCGCTGCGCACTGTTCCGCCCAGTGCCCGATTCGTCCAATGTGGTAGCTATTGCGAAGCCCTACGATCGCTGCCCCGTGGACTTGAACACGCTCAATCCCCATGCGCATCGCCTCGAACCCGTTCACTTGGCCGAATCCGGCTTGGCCGTCAAGGGTCAGGAGTGGCCCACGATCTGTCACAACAGTGGGTTGTGAGTTTACTCGCAGCTTCCCGTTGACTACGCCGTCTACATAGGAAGGAAGCATGCCAACACCGTGGGAATCGTGGCCAGCAAGGTTGGCCTCAACCAACTGGTCGGCCACCAACTGTGCCTCATTTTGCTCGCTGCCTAACGCCCGACAGGTGTGAGCAATAAATTCGCGAATATTATCCGGATGAAATGTCGTCACGGCCTGAACCTTAGCCCGGCTGACTTAAGGCAATATTTTTGTGCCCTCTAAATATCCGGGCTCTAATACCTCAACATCGACGTCAATTTGTCTTATCGCACTGATGATGGGTTCCGTGTTGACCGGAATCGAAAACCCCGGCATCCAGTTGTCATGGTGCCCAAAGACGACCTTCTTTGGGCGCAACAATTCTATTTGCTGAGCAACGAATTGCGCCAACGAACCCTGGATCGGTTCCCCATCAATATTCCCGCGACCCGCTGCCGCTAAAAGCGCTACATCTGGGTTGAGGCGCTCCATAATCCCGTCATAACGTCCGGAAGTATCCTGAAACAGCACTTTCCCGTCAGGGGTCTCGATCAGATATATGAGCGCTCCACCGTCGCCCCGTTCGCTATGACCAGGCTGGGACTCGACGAGGTGAGCTTGCGTTGCCTCGCCAGTCTCTGTAACCAAGTAATGCATCAAATCTTGTAATCGGTGTTGTTGTTCGTGCCAATGGACACCCAGATCGCCTAAGCACACGGCGTCTGGCTCTTGCATCTCGGAATGGGACCAGACACAGGAATGTTGGCTCGGGTACACAGACACGGTCACCTCAGGAGATAAATCGATTGTTTCACCGCCTGCTACGCAAATCATTCTGTCGACAGGAACGCCTAAACGTTCTAGAACCCGCACCGATTCGTAGGAACCAATCAGCATTGCGTCCGTATTCGCGATAATCCGTTCGGCCCCCCAAAGATGGTCGAAATGGCTATGGCCGATCAGGATCCAATCCGCTTCGGTTATGTCCGAAGCCGTGAGCCCAGTACCTTCGGCCCCCTCAGGTCGATCGATGTATGCGTCCAGGAATATTGTTAAGCCGGCGGTGCGAAGTGAGAAAGTGGCACAGCCGTACCAATCTAAAAGAGCGGTCATGAATGAAACCTAGACGACCATGAAAAGCGAGACTCTGTAGAAATGGGTCAGCAGTCGATACCAGCAGCTCGATCAATGCGGCTGCTGCTTGTAACAGCGACAGTCCTTACCTCCGTTGTTTTGAACGGATGTGGTTCCGGTTCTCACGCCCTACGCGTCTTCGTGGCGTCGTCGCTCACTGAGGTCGCTCAACACTTGGCCGAAGAGTACGAAACCCGTTACCCGAACACCGATGTCGAACTCAATATCGCTGGCAGCGGCGCACTCGTCATGCAGATGCAAGAAGGCGCTGAAGCTGACGTCGTAATCCTCGCAAGTAACTCGCACATGGATCAGCTACGCGAGCTCGGTTTGGTACTGGGACCCAAAGGGATCGCCCAGAACTCGCTTGCGGTCATAGTTTCTCCCCAACTCGCCGAAAGCATCAACTCCGTTGACGACCTTCGGCACAGAGACCTCCAAATAGCGGTTTGCGTCAAGTCCTCGCCCTGCGGAGCATTGGCGTTTGCGTATGCGTCTTCGGTTGGCCTCAACCTGGCATCAGCTACGCGTGAATCCAACGTCAAGGCCGTACTGGCCAAAGTGGAACGTGACGAGGTTGATGTGGGAATCGTCTATATGTCAGATGTCCGGTCCAGTCGCGCGCAGTTGGGTCATCTTGAGACCGCAGGGGCGGATCAGTATTCGACGTCGTACCCTCTGGCCGTGACAGCAGACTCAAAGAACAAGCGAAAAGCCCAAGACTTTGCGGCGTTGTTCACAGACGAGGTGGGGCAATCAACCCTCACCCGCTTCGGGTTCCAACTGCCATGACGCCACAACTCCCCCGCCTCCTGCGCCTCGCTGCGTTCGTTGCGGTCGCAGTCGTAGCCGCTCCGTTATTCTCCCTTCTATGGCGAATTCCGTGGTCGGAATTGCCGCGCCTTCTGAGCACTGAAGTTGTCGCGGATGCCCTTTTTCTTTCACTTTTGACCAGTTTGGCCGCGGCGTTGGTCGCCCTTCTCATCGGAATTCCGATCGCTTTCCAGTTGTCACGGATGAGTGGTCTACCCGCGTCAACCCTTCGTGCGGTTGCGACATTGCCGATGGTTTTGCCTCCCGTTGTTGGCGGTGCAGCACTCTTGTTTGCGTTCGGGCGCAAAGGACTCCTTGGCGAAACACTCGACAATGCTGCCGGTTTGGTCCTCCCATACACACCGGCCGGTGTCGTAATAGCCAACGCTTTTGTCGCCACTCCTTTTGTGGTGTTAACGATCGAATCGGGCTTGAGGGCACTCGACCCACGATATGAACTGGCTGCCGCTGCACTCGGCGCCAGCCCTTTGAGGACAACTCTTCGTGTTGTCCTACCAATGATTCGTTCCTCCCTTGTAGCCGGCGCATTTCTCGCTTGGGCACGCGCATTAGGTGAATTCGGAGCAACTATCACCTTCGCCGGCAATGTCCCTGGCCGAACCCAAACACTTCCCCTGGCTGTTTTCGTGGCCATGGAAGCGGACCGCGACGCCGCATTAGCGATGAGTTTGGTCCTGGTGTTTGTGTCCTTGGTTGTCCTTGTCTCACTTCGCGACAAGTGGTGGCCGGCGCGATGAGCGATCAACTCACTCCGATCTTGGACTGTCGCGTCGTCGTGGAACGCGGTGCTTTCAAGCTCGATGTTGAGGTAAGTGTCGAGCAAGCTGAAATCGTTGCACTGGTAGGTCCGAACGGCGCCGGCAAAACCACACTTTTAGAAGCGATTCTTGGATGGCTGCCGCTGACCGAAGGAGAAATTTTGCTTGATGGTCGCGTATTAGAAGGCCCCGGCGAAAACAAATCAGTTCAGACCCACGAGCGCGAAATCGGCATGGTTTTCCAAGACGGGTTGCTGTTTCCACACCTCAACGTCATGCGGAACATCGAGTTCGGGACTGGGAAATCGTTAGAAAACGTTAATAGATTGCTGACAGCTTTGGAAATATCGGATCTTGTCGACCGATATCCCAAAGAACTTTCAACCGGGCAACGTCAAAGGGTTGCTCTAGCTCGAACGCTCGCTACAGCACCCAAATTGGTGCTACTAGATGAACCGCTCGGGTCGTTGGATGTCACCGGCCGCGCTGTCGCACGTAAACTGATTGGCAACGTTTTGCGAAAGACTGGAGCGGGAGCCCTCGTAGTGACCCATGATCCTGCTGATGCCTTCGCCTTAGCTGACCGGATCCTTGTATTAGAAAACGGACGTGTGACTCAGTACGGGTCTCCTGATCAAATTCGAACCCGCCCTGCAACCAAATGGGTAGCGGAGCTTGTGGGCTGGAATTTTTTTGAAGCTAACGGCACTGGTTCGTTAGCCAGGTTGTCGAATGGCACTGAAATTGCGACCGCCCATAGCGGCCTCGATGGACCCGTCGTAGTGACGATTAACCCAACTGCTGTCGCTCTCTACAGGGAACAGCCAGCAGGCAGTCCACGAAATAGCTGGCACTGTCGAGTCGAATCAATTGAATTCGTTGCCGATGTCGCGAGAGTGTCACTGGTCGGGCCCTTTGATCTGAGCGCCGATGTTACGAGGGCAGCCGTCGCTGAACTTGGAATCGACACAGGTAGCGCGGTTTGGGCTTCGCTGAAAGCAACCGAGGTCGGAATTCAACCACTCGACGGCTAGCAGTGATATCTGGGTGCACCGATGGTTAGTGAGCCCGACATTGCTCCAATCTGACGTTTATTACGGACCTTCGGGGTTGGATTCTGTAAGGCGCTAGCGCCGTTGTTCGGCGGCTTCCATCACGACGCTTTGCTGGTGGCGTCACTTCATGCCACGCGCTTGAGTACGGTCTGTGGATGCAGATTTCAGAACTTTTTGGCGTAGAAGGCAAAGTGGCCGTAGTGACTGGCGGAAGTCGCGGAATCGGTTACATGATTACCGAAGGACTGGTCCGCAACGGAGTTCGGGTGTACATCACCGCACGTAAAGCTGACGCATGTAATGATGCTGCGGCGGAGTTGAGCCGTTACGGAGAGTGCGTTTCGGTCCCAGCTGATCTGACGGATGAAGCGAGCTTGATGGCGTTCGTGCAGCACATCGAAGAACGCGAATCGCGCCTAGATATCTTGGTCAATAATGCAGGCGCCGCTTGGGGCGCTCCTCTCGGCTCGTTCCCATCAAGCGGGTTCGACAAGGTATTTGACGTCAATGTCAAGGCACCGTTCATGTTGACTCAGGCCTTTCTTGAACTATTGAAATCATCTGCGAAACCCGAAGACCCTGCCCGGGTGATCATGATCGGATCGGCTGACGGTATCCGGGTGCCGTTCGGCGACAACTACTCCTATTCGGCTTCAAAATCGGGAATCCATATGCTTTCGCGACATCTGGCCCACCATTTGGTCCGGGACCATATCAACGTCAATGTGATCGCGCCGGGACCGTTCGAATCAAAAATGATGAGTTACATGCTCGATGACCCTGGACGTCGAGCCGGCGTAGTGGCATCAACTCCACGAGGGCGAATCGGCGAACCCGCGGACATCGTGGGCGCCACGATCTTCCTCGCCAGCCGTGCAAGTTCATGGCTCACGGGCGTCACTATTCCAGTAGATGGCGGAATCACAACGCATGGGTGATAGCCCTCGGTTGACCATCTTGGTCGGCAGCCTCCGTGTTGGATCGTTCAACCAGCCGGCGGCACAAGTTGCCGCCGATCATCTTGCCGGCAAGGCCGTCGTAAGTTGGCCAGATTTGTCGTCGGTTCCATTCTTTAACCAAGACGGCGAAGCATTGGGCGACCCGTCATCGGTCCTCACAATGAAAGAGGCGGTCTGTGCAAGTCAAACCGTTTTGTTCTTCACACCGGAGTACAACAGTGGGATACCGGCCGTAACGAAAAATGCTGTCGATTGGCTCTCTCGACCGTTTGGGAACAGTTGTTTGACTGATCGTATTGTGGGTGTTGCCGCCGTTGGACCCAGTTCTAGTGGCGCCTAGACTGTCCGGAAAAGCTTGCTTCAAATTTGTGAAAAGCTCAGCAACCGCGTCTACCCGAAAACTCTTGACAGGCCAGGAGTGTTTGCACTGGAGAACGGCCGTTTATCTGAGGCAGGGAAACGGCGGTACGTGTTTGGATCGACGAGATTCTGGCTTTTAGCCATAAGTGGCAGACTGCGCCCACTTAGCGGATGGTTGTCCACCCTGTTCGTTTACTGTCATCGAAGTCCGCTGCGTACCGGTCAACGAACCCAGGATCTACCTCTGAGGCCACGTCGGGGATATGTTTTGTGGCTTCCAACCACGCTTCAATGAGGCGATCTTCGCCCGCGTAATCAAATCGGTCCCCCAGTGAACGTTCCGTTCCACTTCCCCGCTCGATCGGATTCGCCGCCAAATGGCGAGCTGTTGCAGCAAGGGCATCTACCGGATCGACAACGTCTCTGTAGCCCAATTCGAATAACGCTTTGTCCGAGGAGGTCACGCGATGGTGGGGCGTCCCTCGAAGAGTTAGGTGATGTGAGACGGTGGCGAATTCCCAGGGGATATTGATGATCTCGAATTGGTGATTCAAAGCGTCGGCAATGATTTCAACCCATTGCAGCAGGGTCGGGGTCCATTCGTCGCAAACGTTGTAGATCTGCCCTGAAGCGATATCACCGCCGTCGATTACAGCCAGCACCGCCGCCGCTGCATTTGGTCCGAACGCTGCGGCTTGCAGGGAAGCTCCACCGTCTGGCAATACGAGACGTTGTCGCCCGTCCAGTATTCGCCTCACAATTTTCCATTCCCTGGGACCAACTTGTCCTGGCCCGTAAATCCACGGGTATCTGAGATGTGAACCCGTCGGATGGTGTCGCAACACCACTACCTCTGACTGGCCGATGTTGGCAACCTTTCGGTTAACCCCGAAACCTGGTGGTTCATCGACAACAAGGCGAGCCGTTTCTCGAGTGGGAACTCGCATACCGGCGGGCCACAAAGCATCGGCGTCTCCCCAACCGGTATAGGCAGGTACTCCTCCAACGCTCACGAACTTCTCCGTTCGGCCTGCAAGCAAGGCAGCCAACTCGCGTAAACGTCCGTACATCACGATGGCCAAATCGAAGGTGCGGTTACCAAGGGCGTTCTTTGTTTTTTCCGCGTCGAAGGGATCGGTGTGAATGTGTTCAACCTTTTCTGGGATCGCTTCCGATTCGTGCGCCCCTGTATGAAGGATCGTGACGTTGAATTCGCGTTCAAGTAATCCGTTGACGATGTGAGGCCCAGTAGGTCCTGTGCCGCCGACGACGAGTGCTGTCTTCATTCAAAGTCCTCTCAACGGTGCGTGAGCAGCATAGGGTCGCGAGAACTTGCGTATCGGCAGAAGGAGGACCGGTGAATTCGACTGACGCCTGGGGCCTGCCGATGCACGGGGACTCAGAAGAAATTCGGTTACACAACAACCTGGTTGACGATTACCTGATGTTCTCTCCAGGCTTAGCGCAGACAATGGAGTCAGCAGCGCTCTCTGAGGCGCCTCTTAGTAAATGTTTGGTAGGGCAACTTCTTCTGATGGCGAGCACCACCGAGACGCTAGCTATGGCTTCGACGTTGGCAGTCGACGTGGAAGCTCAGTCACTGAATAGTCGCGAGAGGAACCATTTAGATGCCCTCAACAGGGAAATCTCGGGTGATTCAATTGGGGCCTCCAACATTTTGGCTGACTTGGTCGCTTCGACACCCTCTGACGTGGTCGCTCTAAGGCTTTTGCATTTTTCGCTCTTTAACCAAGGCCGTATCACCGAAATGGTGAACTCAGTGAGCGTTGCCAGGGAACATTGGCATGATGGTTTACCCCGAAAGTCTCTTTTAGACGGAATGCTAAGTTTTGCGCTCTGCGAAGCCAAAGAGTTCTCTTCTGCCGAACCCTTGGGACGAGAAGCGGTCTTAGCCAATCCTGATGACCTTTGGTCAGTGCACGCCGTGTCCCATGTCTTAGAAATGCAAGGCCGATGGCCTGCAGGAATTCATTGGATACATGAGAGCGAGAAACCCCTCCGGGAGGGGGGAAGTTTTGCAGGGCATGTTTGGTGGCATCTCGCGGTGTACTTTCTTGAATGCGGCCGCCACGGCGACGCCCTTGCCCTTTTCGATGAGTTGGTGTACCCGGCCCCCTCGGTGGAGGGTCTAGCGTTATCAAACGCTGTGTCGCTTTTGTGTCGGCTTGAGTTTGTCGGTGTCGATGTAGGGGGTCGTTGGGGAAACCTCGCCGAAGGCGTTGTTCATCGGTTGGGCTACCACATCCATCCGTTCAACGACTGCCATTATTCTTTCGCTTTAGGGCGTCTGAACAAAACCGACGAACTCGAATCTCTCCTCAACGGGATGGAACTGTGGTCTGACGCCGCTGATGATATTCACTCCGCCCGCGTACTCCGAAAATGTGGACTTAGCGTCGCCAGAGGAATGGGAGCGCTCGGATGCGGAGACAACCACCTTGCGTACTCACAACTCACAGAAGCGGCTGAGTCTTGGTGGCGTCTTGGCGGGAGCGTTGCCCAACGTGATTTGTTCAGCCAAGCCCTACTTCGGGCACAAATAAACTGTCGGATGGGTCAGTCAAACGATCACGCGAGAGAGCGGGTTAACGCCCGACCCCAATCTCCTCAAGCCAGGATTTGGCAAGCCTTCGCTGTTGAGGCGATCGGCGGTGATGGCTCGTCGGCGCACAGGGAAGCGGTCGCTCTCGGTTGGGAGTCCGATTTGGATCTCAAATCTGGGAGATGACTGAGGTGTGGGCTTCGCAACCGTCTACCATCAGACCTCATGGCACCTGAGAGTTCGACCTTGAAAAAGGGAACACGAGTGGTTCTCATCGCAGAACTGCCTGGAGTGGGTGCGGGCACGGCGGGCCGAGTCGGGCGAGCTATTGGCATCAAAGCCACGCGGTACCGCGTTAGTTTCGACAACGGGGTCGAATCCCTATCGGTTGCCGAAGGCAAACTTGTCTCTCCAGCAGCGTGGGAGTACATCCAAAACAACTCGGTTGAATCAGGGAATGGTGAAAAAAGTAGGGCGACTTCGCCCGCTGTCCCAATGGCTGCAACGCCGGCTGTGGCTGCGGCTGTGGTTGCCGAAGTGGCCAAACAACCCCCAGTTGACACCCCCTCTCAACCGGCGGCGCAGAAACCCGCACCGACCGAATCGCCGGCCGCTGTTCAAGGAGATGGCTCAGCAACGGATGAGCGCCTTGCGGCCCTCACGTCAAAATCTCGTGACGCACGCAAAGCTGCCGGGGTGGACGTCGATGCTGAGACGGTCTCTATCGACATAGACGAAGATGTCGCGAGCGGCGACGAACAAGAGCAGGATGACCCACCCGATGCCAACTCAACTCCGAACCCTTTGAAAGAAAGCACTCCCCCACTGGTTGAAGTACCCGAGGGGTACTACCCGCCAGATAATCGGATAGCGGATCTTCTGTCCGCTGTCCGTGCCAAATAAACGGAACTTCTTAGGTAGGGATTGGTTCAAACGGGGTTGGGTCCAAGAAGCGCCGCACAACGTTCTCGGTTATTCGTGCCACGTCGTTGTCATACTCATTTCGCGACAAGGCCCCAAACCATGAGATTGACCCAACGCTGAACACTGCTCCGTCGCCCGGCGTTTCGAAAAAAACCATGTCAGCTCTAACAAATGGATCAGGATTCGGGAACGCGACCGTTCCTTCAAATTCTTCTTTGGTGCGAAGCATGTCGGCGCTGAAATCCGTGGCGGACGCTAAGACCACCGCATGAGACGGCGAACCTAACTTGACGTCGAAACGGTCGACCTCTTGGCCCGCAGCGCCGCCACCAAGGCCTGACGTCCCTATCTGTTCGTCCTCGACCCCTTCCAAAACCCAAGCAGCTCGCGACTCGAGAGCTTCAGGGTCGCGAACGTAATACGTCGCCCTTTCAAAACCCTGCGCCGCGAACCCAATTCCGACCAGTTGGTTCGGAGCTCGGCCGTTACGGCGCCACAGCCCACCATATTCGGCGCCCCACGCGTGGTAACTCTCCCCATCACCGGTTTGCCAGTTACGAACACCATCTTCAGCCCTGCGGAGTTCTATAGCTCCAGGCCAAGAATCGCTGAAGGACACCCGCCAGTAAAATCCGTTCCCACCCAGGTACATCAAGCGGCCCCCGTTGCGCTGCCACTCCTCCAAAGCATCCAACATTGCCGTCGACCAATATTCCGGATGTGTGCCTGTCACGATGACCCTATAAGGCGCTAACGCGGCCAATCCGTCAGTGTGTACATCCTCATCACTGACGATGTCGTGATTAACTTCCAAGTGGGTTAAAAATGCGTTCAGATCGGTGTCGGGAGTGAAGTTCCAACCGTCCGCCCCTGGCCGAAGCTGAAGAATAGGACGTCGCCTCGAACTGAACATCACGCCACTTCCGTCGGGATGTTTTTCGTAATGACTGAGCCCCAGGTCTCGATGCTCAGCAAGGTATCGATGTTCGGGTCTTAGGTTGCTTCGCGCCCCCACGAAATCGGCGCCTTCGATCAGCATCCTGTGATTGGCGTACGCCATGTAGGTACACGTCGGCATGAGAAGGGCTATATCTGAGTGAACAGCGGTGGCGGCGGGCCGCACAAAGAAAGGGACGCGGTCAATGCCAGCGTCGCCTTGGTACCGAAAGCAGTAAATACCGCTCGGCAGGTCTTCCGGAAGATCGAATGTCAACGTCGGGCTCCAACCAGCGTCGTAAAGATCGTCGTGATGAAAGTGAACGGCGTTCCATTGATCCGAAGCCTCGCTCCAGCGTTGCTGTTCTCCGCTCCAATGTGGACCTGTCACCCCACGGGCAGGTAACTGGTGCAAGGCCAACTCAGCGGCCCCGCCGACTGACTCAAGTACGGCAGTTTCCATATCGTCAGCGAACGACCAAATATAGGCCGCTTCATCAATAACTATTTCAGGTTCGGCAATTCTGCCGTCCCAACGACCGCCCTCAACTCCGGCTGCAAGTCGAAACACAATCTCGTTGAATGCAATATCAGGTATCTCAAATTCTTTCGTGTCTTCACCCATTTGAAGAAGGTCTCGTCCGGGAGACGTGCTTTGTGGAGTGGTCACCATCGCCGTGACGCGCCTGCGGGTTAACTCAATATTGAGGCGTAAAAAATACCACCTTCGCCTTTCGAGAGGACGTTCTCGTAGCAAGAATTCAGTGGCCCCAAAACGCCCGAACAGGTACTCCCCTTTGTTCAGAATTTCTATGGCTGCACCTTTTGAATGTATCGACGCAATGACACCATCTCGCTTTAGGAGAGTCGGTTGAAACCAAAAGCTGATTGACACGGTCTTTGGGTCAACAGCAGGTAGCACCGTTTCTGCGAAGGAGCCGGGAACTAGGGGTTGTTCTCCAAGCTCAATATCCAGAGCCGAGAAACTCTCCAAAGGATGTTCAGCGAACCCAGGGCCGGATCGCGTGGGGTCACCGCAATCCAAACGTACGAGATCTAATTGGCCGCTGGTTGGTACGTGGCTCGAGCCAAACCACTGGATCTGTTCGCCTGCCCGAAGCGATAAGGGCTCACAGTATCCAGTGATCTGTTTGGAGTCGCCTGGCTGATTCTGTGGAGATGTCTGGTGAAGTTCGAAGAGTTGCGTCAAGATTTGCCCAGTCACCTGTCGCGATTTGCTTTCCATTCTTCGTAGGTCTCGACGGGCATGTCGTCAGCCTTCCAACCGCCGAAGCCGGACTCGATGTGACTAATTCGTTCCATGCCCATGTCCTTAAGTGTCTTCGCCGATAGGGCAGATCTCATGCCTCCGGCGCAACACAAAACGAATTCTCGATCTTCGCTAAATATTTCTTTCGTGTACGGCGAATCAGGAGACACCCAGAATTCCAACATGCCTCGGGGGGCGTGCATCGCTCCCGGGATGGCACCATCACGTTGAATTTCGCGAACGTCGCGAATATCGACGATCAAAGCGCCTTCGGCATTAGCGCGGCGTGACGCTTCGGACGGTGAAATATTGTCAATCTCGGCTTTCGCCGCTTCGACCATTTTCTTCACAGATTCGATTGCCATATGTTGCCCCTTGGTTATGTGCTCTCACTGGTTAATCCAACCAACCGTTCAATGATCATTGCCCATTATGTGGAGAGTGTCACTTTCCTTCATCAATGAGAATTCCGTCTGCAGCCAGCGAAGCTATTTCGTCATCTGACAGAGCGAGTAGCTCGCGCAGTACTTCCTCATTGTGCTCTCCTAAAGTCGGTGGTGCCGGTTCGGTGATCGGTGGTTCGTGGGAGCTGAACCGGATGGGGAGACCTGTGACTGTTAGGTCGCCCAAATTTGGGTCCGACACAGTTCGTGCCATTCCTCGTTCCACGAAGTGAGGGTGAGTCATCGCTTCCTCAGGGCTCAAGACGGGCGCTGCCGGAATCCGATTCTGTTCTAGATGACTTAGGAGAGCAGCGTCGGAATCGAATGTTTGCATCCATTGTTCGACGAGAGACAGTAACTCTGTTGAATTAGCGATACGAGCCTCTGCCGTAGCGAACCTTTGGTCCGTGGCCAGAGCTTCCTGCCCCATTGCTTGGCAGAGTCGTGGCCACTGAGGGGAAAGCACTTGAAGGACGATCCAACCTTGTGGACCCTGATAGGTGCCTGATGGAACCACGATGCTGAATTGTCTGCCCGAGCGTTCCTGGCGCCAAGTGCCGCCCGTCGCACTGTGGCCCTGAACTGCGATTGAGTGCATTGCAAACAACGGGTCAACCAGTGTGACCTCTACGTATTGTCCTTCACCGGTTCGTTCGCGATGGAAGAGGGCGTGACCAATCGCTCCAAATAAGGTGAGCCCAGCCGCGCAGTCCGCGATTGGCGAGCCGGTGAACTGGGGTGGACCATCAGAGTCTCCAGTGAGGTGCATCATGCCGGAGAGGGCTTGACCCATCAGATCGAATCCTTGTAGATGGGAAAGAGGGCCTGTTTTACCGAAGGCCGATATGGAAGCCATGATGACGGCGTTGTTGACGCCGCTGAGACGTTCCCAGGACAGCCCTCTTCTCTCCAGCACGCCCGGCCCGAAGTTCTCAACTATCACGTCGCATCGCGTTGCCATGTCGCGAACTAAATCGCAGCCACGATCGGTACTCAGATCTATACACACAGATCTTTTTCCGCGGTTTTGTTGGGTGTAATAAGAGGAGCTATTTCCCGAGACAAAGGGCAACGTGCGGCTCGGATCTCCACTAGGTCCGTATTCCACTTTGATGACGTCCGCTCCGAGTTCAGCCAACATCCGCGTTGCGCTCGGCCCGGACAGGTATTGCGTCAGGTCGAGGATGCGTATTCCATCTAAGAGCATTGTCTGACAGTAGGGCCGATCGTTAACCCGATGCGACGTTATTGGGCCTATCGTTTCGAGGAGTGTCAAAATTGGCGACCGTGAACCCATCACGCAGTTTTCTCGTGGGCATAGATACGGGCGGTACGTATACAGACGCGGTCGCGTGTGACCTCACGACCACAGATGTTGTGAACAAGGCGAAGGTGCCAACGAACCATGATGATTTAGCTGCGTGTGTTTCAACAGCGTTAAGGGCGGTCATCGACGGGTCCCTCGTTTCATCAAGTGAGATCGCCTTAGTTTCCATTTCAACGACACTTGCGACTAATGCCCTCGTTGAAGGAGTGGGCCGCCCAGCAGCGCTTATCGCGATTGGTTTTGATGACGCCACTCTGAATAGGGGTGGGTTAAAACAAGTTCTCGACCAGGACCCGTTGGTTTCGCTTAGAGGCGGACATTCTTCCCACGGACAAGAAATCACTCCCCTTGACCTGGCGCCCTTGAAGCTGGCATTGACTGACATCGATGGCCGCGTCGACGCGTATGCGATCGTGGGTTCATTTAGTGTCCGAAATTCGGCGCACGAGGCAGCGGTCGCTGACCTGATCCGGACCGCCACCTCGAAACCAGTTACGTGCAGTCATGAATTGTCTGAGCAACTTAATGGTCCAAAACGTGCAGTCACCGCACTGTTGAACGCGCGATTGATTGCGCTTGTAAATGACCTCCTTTTGGCAGTTGAGGCGAGCATGGTGTCACTTGAAATCACGGCCCCTCTGATGGTTGTTCGCGGAGATGGGTCGCTCGTGTCAGCCGCATTCGTCAGGCAACGACCCATTGAGACGATTCTTTCGGGGCCCGCGGCGAGTGTCCTTGGATCATCTGCGCTTACAGGCATTGGTGATGCGGTAGTCGCTGACCTGGGTGGCACAACAACTGATGTTGCGGTAGTCGCCGATGGAAAACCTGTTTCGAACTCCAAGGGAGCGCTCGTCGGAGACCACGCAACCATGATCGATGCGATTCGCGTGCACACTGCTGGCATTGGTGGTGATAGTCACGTACGAAACGCGGAGTTCGACACGCCTCAACTTTCCATTGGCCCCCGCCGGGTGATCCCGCTCGTCGTCGCCGCACAAGACATCGACGGCGTCAGACGGATGCTTGCAGCGCAGACACGTAACTCAATACCGCTCGATACCGATGGCATTTATGTTTGGCTTCGTGATGGTGCGTCAAAATGGAAGGCCCGCTCCAAAACCGAAGAACATATTCTCCAAACCTTAGAGACAGCCACCTCTGGGTGTGCATATCGAGATGTCGTCACTTCAGGGCTTCAACGAAATGTCATTAACCGCCTGCTGAATGCAGGTGTTGTGGCAATGGCAGGGTTTACCCCCACCGATGCGATGCACGTGCTTAACCGGGATGTCCGCTACGAGTCCGAACCGGCAATTCTTGGAGCCCACTTGCTTGCACGACAGCGAGACCGTTTCGGCCAGCCACTTGCAACGAGTGAGGTCGACATGTCCGAACAGGTGTACCGACATGTTGCCTTGAAAGTCGCCACAACAACGCTCAGGGCTGCGTGCGACCACGACGATTTGCCGGTCGAGTACATGGAAAGTCCCTTGATAATGGAAGCCTTATCGACCTCGGGGAGACGGCATGACGGGGTGTTGTTAGCGCACCTAGGGCTCAATCGACCGCTCATTGCCGTCGGCGCCCCAGCGGCACTGTATTTTCCTGAGGTCGGACGGCTTCTCAACACTGATGTCATCGTCCCAGAGCACTTCGAAATAGCTAACGCGCTCGGAGCGGCAACCGGGATGATTTCATTGTCGACACACATCACTGTGAGCGCACCGCGGCGTGGGCTCTTTCGAGTTCACTTCGGAGATGAACCCAAGAACTTTTATGAATTGTCCAGGGCTCAGGAGTTCGCCGAACTGGCTGCTGGCGAGGATGTCGCTACCAAGATGACGCTCGCCGGAGCGAACGCTTATGAGCTTTCCAACAACTGGGTCACCAAAGAAGTAGTGGTCGCGGATCGACCGCTGTTTGTTGAGGCGTTGCTTACGACGACCGCAAGCGGTCGACCTTCTACCGCTTCTACGTAGCCGCAGCGATTGCCGCAGCGCGTCCTAGTTCTTGGCATTTGGGATCGGTAGCCACAATGGCGGCGATATCAGGGCTGGGTGTTTGCGTCACCTCAAACCCTCCGAAACAGTCCTCAATGCCGCGCGTCATGCGTAGCAATGCGGCGTCTTGATACATCGGCCCTACGCACTGAATTCCGAATGGTAACTGCAGGGCATCCAGACCGGCGGGAAGTGCGACCACTGGGTGACCGACCACAGTTAAACAAGCTGTCAGGCCCAGCCACGCCATGTAGTTGTCTACCGGTTGGCCGTCAATTTCTGTGGGATGAAGGGAACTCCATGGGAAGGGTGGCACGCTCACGCCGGGACATATGAAGAGATCTACATCATCGAACACTGCGTCAACGGCTCGGAAAAGTTCGATCTGTCGGCGCCGAGCTTTGGCAATTTCGAGAACCGTGGTCGATAACGCCGTCTCATATGTTCGGAAAACGTTTGGGTTGAAAGTGTCATCGAAGTGTTCGATTTGCCGGTGGTATTGGGTGGCGAATACGTCGGCTCTCAGTTGCCAATCCACATCAACGGCGTCGCATAAATCAAGGGATAAGTGCGTTACCTCGGCACCAGCTTTTTCCAGAAGTTCGACACGTTGTCGGAATTCACTCCTCACGTGGTCCGAAACGAGCAGCCCGCCGAAGTCGGCTGTTACACCTATCTTCAACGAACTGACATCAACCTGAGATGGCTCCAAAAAGGCGTCGACATCAAGCGGAAACGTCATCGGATCTCTCCGACTGTTCCTATCTCGATGTGCGATCGTTGCGAGAAGCAGCCCCACGTCTTCAACGTTGCGGGCTATCGGCCCTTGCAAGCTGTAATTGGTTTGAGTGATTGTCCTACCTTCGTAGGGCACGGTTCCTGGCGTGGCCCGATGGCCGACAACACCACTGAAGCAGGCTGGGATTCGAAGACTCCCGCCGTGATCTGATCCAGTGGCGAGCGGTGCCATGCCCGTAGCAACAGCAACCGCCGAACCTCCTGACGAACCGCCACATGTTAGGGCGGGGGCGTAAGGGTTCCCAGTCGCGCCAAATAGGCGGTTAATCGTGTTTGCTCCAATGCTCATCTCAGGAATATTCGTTTTGCCTATAACAATTCCCCCAGCTGATCGAATTCGAGCCACGATCCCTGCGTCTTCGTCGGGAACGTGATCTCGGTAGAACGCGGAACCGTAGGTTGTAACGACACCTTCGGTGGCTTGAAGGTCCTTAATCGCGATAGGCAGACCATGCAGAAGACCGAGCGACTCACCGTGAACGACCGCTTTGGCTGCCAGTGCTGCTTCCTCAAGAGCCCGATCCTCGGCCAGGGTTACCATCGCATTCAAGGTGGGGTTCAACGTCTCAATTCGCCCTAGACACGACAGGGTTAACTCGACTGGGGAAAGCTCTCCGCTTCCTATCAACCGACGAGCCTCCGACGCTGACAGGTCGCATGGTTGTGTCACGCTTCTGACCTGATCACATCTATTCCTGAAGGATCAATCCTTCGCCCATGAACCTCCATGTTGTGGCTGTGGCCGACGTGGTGAAGGCTGAACGCTGCTTGCAAGGCGCTGTACATCCCCATGGAGTCCACGGCCTGATTGACGCTTTGCTTCGCGAGAGTGAGGCCAAACATCGGCCGCATCGCAATATGTGACGCCAAATCAAGAGTGGCCTTTTCGAGTTCCTCGCGCGGTACCACCCGATTGACCATTCCCCGCGCGAGCAGTTCATCTGCTCCGATTGGTCTGCCCGTGAATAACATTTCCTTAGCTAAACGGGTCCCAGCCTCGAAGGGATGAGCGAAGTACTCGATGCCGTTCACGTTAAAAGCAACAACCGGATCGCTGAACGTGGCGTCGTCTGCTGCCACGATCAGATCCATCGGCCACACAAGCATCAGACCGCCCGCGATCACCTTGCCTTGCACCTGAGCAATCGTCGGCTTAGCCAAATTTCTCCACCGCCAACACAACCCCAAATACATCTCCGCCTCGCGAGCCATGTAACCCTCAGCGCCCGGTGCATCAAAATGACATTGGGTTCCCACTGTCGGAAATTCCCCCATGTCTGGGTTTGGTGAAGCAAGATCGTGTCCCGAAGAAAAGTGACGTCCCTCTGCTGCGAGAATGATCACTCGAATATTGTCATCCCCCGCCGCTACATCGAATGCGCTGTTCAACTCCGAGAGCATCAAGTAGTCCTGCGCGTTAGCGGCTTCAGGCCGCGCAAGCGTGATTCGTGCCACCCCGTCAGCGGGAACGTCATATTGAATGCGTTCGTATTCCAATTTCTGCCTCCAAGTATCGTTACTTGATGCTAGATCCCTTCTCCCAGTGAAGAGCGGCTGTTCCTGGTTGCTTCATCGCTATGCCTCAGTTGAAGACGCCCCCGAGGCCCCATAGGGGCTAAATTTGCCCACTGTTCGAAGGAGGCGGTTCGTGGAGACGGTGGAAGAACACGATGTCATTGTCATTGGAGCAGGTTTTGGCGGCCTGTACGCGACTTACCTTCTGCGGAATTCTGGATTCGATGTCATCACATTGGAAAGAGGCAGCGGGGTTGGGGGTACCTGGTACTGGAACCGCTATCCCGGTGCAAGGTGCGATGTGGAAAGCCTTCAATACTCCTATTCATTCGACAAGCAACTCGAACAGGAATGGGAGTGGTCGCAACGATACGCTGGTCAACCAGAAATTTTAGAATACGCCGAACATGTTGCAAGCAGATTCGATCTAGAGCCCAACATCCGGTTCGATACCAACGTCGAGAACTTGGATTACAACGAGGGCAATTCAACCTGGGCTGCTTTAACTAACGACACCACTTATCGAGCGCCATTCGTGGTTGCCGCCACGGGTTGTCTTTCAACCGCTAACCATCCTGAGTTTGAGGGCATCAACGATTTCCAAGGCGCTACGTACCACACGGGTAAGTGGCCTCATGAAGGCGTCGACTTCGCTGGTCAACGAGTCGCAGTCATCGGTACCGGATCTTCCGCTGTGCAATCAATTCCAGTGATCGCTCAACAGGCCGCCCAACTCACCGTTTTCCAGCGCACACCTAACTACTCAGTACCGGCGCGCAATGAACCGCTGGAGCCTCAAACCCAAGCCGACGTGAAAGCCGATTACGAGAATTTGCGGCGTGCTGCCCGAAGTGAGCAATCTGGGATACTGACAACTTTCCCCTTAAACGAAGACTCAGCCAAAGAAGCGAACGAAACAGACTTTCGATCTCGAATGGATGAGAGATGGGACTACGGCGGGTTTTCCTTCTATCGGTCCTACGCCGATATTGTTGTTGATCCAACATCGAACGAACGGGTAGCTGAATACGTTCGAGGCCGCATTGCGGACGTCGTCGAAGATGCCGACCTAGCCACCCTTCTCTCCCCTTCCAACACAATTGCTTGCAAGCGACCTTGCCTAGATACCGACTACTACGAAACGTTCAATAATGAGCACGTGAAACTGATCGATATTTCAGTTTCCGGGATAGATCGCCTGACCCAACAAGGAGTCATCGCTGGTGGGTCCCAATACGACTTCGACGCCATCGTCTTCGCAACGGGTTTCGACGCAATGACGGGAGCCCTCTTAGGGATGAACATCACCGGTCGAGATGGGTTAAGCCTCGACGTAGCATGGGAAGCCGGTCCTCGCACTTATCTAGGCCTCAGCGTTCCGCAGTTCCCCAATTTGTTCACTGTGACAGGACCAGGGAGTCCCTCAGTCCTCACGAACATGATTGTGGCCATCGAGCAGCACGTTGAATGGATTTGTGCCTGCCTCTGCAACATGAGAAGCGAAGGTCACCAGTCGATCGAAGCAACTGACGCTGCCGCTGACAGTTGGGTAGACCACGTCAACACTGTCGCTGATCAGACCCTGTACCCGAGTTGTAATTCTTGGTATTTGGGATCCAACATTCCAGGAAAGACACGTGTCTTCATGCCATTAATTGGTTTCCCCACTTACGCAGAAAAATGCGAAGAGGTGGCTGCCAACGGGTATAGCGGCTTCGTTGTGACGTAAGTAGACCCAGCGAGCCGCGTTGCACATAGAGAAGAGTGACATCACAGGGCACGTAATTGTGATCGTTAATGTTGCCACTGTCTGACTCTCCGGGGTGGGTTCTGTGAGACAGTGGTGCCTGTTCGGTATTTGATCCCGGGCAGGGAGAGGCCAACATGGCCGGTAAAGATAAAGGTGGACGGGCCGCTAAAACGCCCGCCGCGAAAAGCGCAAAAGAGAAGCGTCAGGCGAAGAAGGACAAGCAAGCTAAAAAGAGTTACTGATCTAACGGCAGGACCTATGGGACTGACGGCTGTCTTGGGCGACATCACCACAATGGACGTCGATGCCATCGTCAACGCAGCAAACTCGGCGTTAGCTGGTGGTGGAGGTGTAGACGGTGCGATTCATTCTGCAGCGGGGCCGACGGTGCTTGAAGAGTGTCGAGCCATCATTGCGAAACAGGGTTCATGCCCGACTGGCACAGCGGTCGCTACTTTTGCCGGTGAACTGCCCGCTACTTGGGTAATCCATACCGTCGGCCCGATCTGGAGTCAGCACGATCCGATCGAAAACGGCACCTTGCTCGCCAACTGCTATGGCTCATCCCTTGACGTAGCCGCTGAAGTTGGAGCCAAGACCGTTGCCTTCCCAGCGATCAGCACAGGCGTGTACGGATTTCCACGCGAACTGGCTGCGCCAATAGCCGTCTCAACCACCCTCGACTGGCTTAATCAGAACAAGCAAAACACGTCAGTTGAAACGGTCACGCTCGTCTGCCTCGACGCTGAGAACCTGCGCCATTATCAGCAAGCGTTGGACGAGATGACTTAGACCCTTACTTCCTGCGATCGACTGCTATTGCTAGTTCAGTTAGCGGACTTGGACCCTAGATAAGCGCTCACAGATTTTCGAACGACAGGGTGTTCGGATGGTGAAAACTGTGGCTCTTGAATCGATTGCTGAACACCCGGAAATCGCCCCACTTGCATCGTCGCGTTTGTTTGTTTCGGTGATCGAAGCTTCGACTCAGGTCAGAACGCGTGCCCGGCGATCAGCAAGAACAGACGTGACCAGACAAGCAATTCCGCTCAGGATGAACCCTGTGCCCACGCGCCACTGTTATGTTGGCTCTGCCTCCTGCCGCCTTACAGTCTTTCTCGGAGGCCCCGACAAGGGGGCGATTCAAGGACAATGCCAGACAACGAAGAAATAATTCGTCTCGAAGAGGTTTTCAAAATCTTTGGGCCGCAACCTCGAGGGCGGGCCTTCGACTTGGCCCGATCGGGAATGCACAAAAACGATGTGCAACAGCAATCTGGACATGTTGTCGGTTTGAGCAACGTGTCGTTTGCGATCAAGAAGGGCGAAATTTTTGTCGTTATGGGGCTGTCGGGTTCTGGTAAATCGACGGCCATTCGCACGGTAAACAAACTCCATGACGTCACCCATGGGCACGTGTGGGTAGACGGCGTCGACGTACAGACGCTCGAAGGCAAGGAGTTGCAGGCTTTTCGACGCGAAAAAATGGGCATGGTGTTCCAGCACTTCGCGCTCTTTCCTCATCGCAACGTCATCGACAACGTCGCCTATGGCCTAAAGGTTCAAAAAGTCTCGAGAAACGAACGCGAAGAAGCGGCTCTCAGAGCGCTCCGACTAGTGGGACTCGAGCCCTACGCCCGCAATGCAACAAACGAATTGTCCGGCGGCATGCAGCAAAGAGTGGGTTTGGCCCGCGCCCTCGCCTCTGACCCCGACATTCTCCTAATGGACGAGGCTTTCAGCGCCCTTGATCCGTTGATTAGGCGCCAAATGCAAGATGAGCTGATGGCAATTCAGTCCGAAGTTCACAAAACGATCCTGTTCATCACACACGATCTCAATGAGGCGCTCCGCATCGGCGACCGCGTCTGCATCATGAAAGACGGCGTGGTCGTGCAAATAGGCACCCCAGAACAGATCCTCACAGAACCTGCAACCGGGTACGTCGCCGAATTTGTTCAAGACGTAGACCAAGGTCGCGTCATCAAAGTTGAAGAAGTCATGACGGCTGCTGACGCAATTCAGTTATCTGCTGGGTTCGATGAAGTTCAAAGAGCAGTTGCGGCCTCGCCGGCACGACTAGTGGTTGATGACGCAGGGAACTGCTGTGGACTGATTACCCGCAGCGACGTCGAAAGGGTCAGTTCGCAAGGCACGCCTTCTCTGGCTAACGCTATGCGCAGCGACGTAGCGACTGTGAACGGTTCCCAAACCTTGAACGATATTTACGGTGAAGCCGGCAAAGGCCTTCCAATAGCGGTCCTTGACTCGAACGGACGTTTAATCGGAAGAGTCGACCCCACATCGGTGTTGGAAGAACTGGGCCGAGTTGAAGCGCTAACCGATGCCTTCGAGCGAGAGGTGTACATGTGAAACCGCTTTACGCAGCAACCTCCGAAGGCCACTTTGTCGACCGTACGGTAGGAAAACTTACCGACCTTGAGAAGGGGACCCAGGTCGTTGATGCCGTTGCAAGCGGCATCGAGTACTTGGTTCTCGCGGCGGTGTTTGTCGTGCCAATATTGATGCTCCTTGGAGGGTTAAGGAGCCGCAAGGCTGCCAGCATCCTGGGGGGCGTCGCCGCCATGGCAGGCGTGGTTTGGTACCGAAGCATCGGCGACTGGGACCAACGACAAAATTCGATTCTCGACAAATGGCAAATTCCAGTTGGTGATTGGGTTGAACAGATCACCGTGTGGGTTGATCTCAACATGAAAGAGACACTCGACGTCATCAAATGGCCTTTTTACACGATGCTCAAAGTTGTCGTCGACGAATGGCTGCTTGGGTTGTCCTGGCTGACTGTCTGCCTAGCTGTGCTGATAGCGGGCTGGGCTTTTCGGGGGTTGAAAGTAGGGATCGGCTCGTTTCTAGGGCTGACCATCTGTGGCTTACTTGGAGAGGAATACTGGAAAGAGACGGCGCGCACCCTCGGGTTTATCGCGGTGGCAGTGATTCTCTGCGTCATGATCGGCATCCCAGTTGGGGTTGCTTGCGGACGCGTCGACGGAGTCTGGCGCATCGTCAGACCAATCCTCGATGCGATGCAGGTCGTTCATTCATTCGTATACATGTTGCCTTTCGTCTTCTTCTTCGGCGTCGGATTTGTGTCCGCAACGATGGTGACGATGGTGTTCGCTCTTCCACCCTTGATCCGACTCACGAATCTTGGCATCAGACAAGTGCCCGAAGACGTAGTGGAGGCCGCGCGCGCCTACGGCGCTTCGGAACGTCGAGTACTTACGGATGTCCAGTTGCCACTCGCAAGAGCGGCGCTTATGACCGGTATTAACCAAACGTTGCTGTTGGCCATCTCGATGTTAGGAATAGCGGCAATTATGGGCGCAGGAGGCCTAGGCCGACTTCTCTACCGTGCTATCGCCAACCAAGATATTGCTCTAGCTGGTTCCGGAGGGCTCGCTTTCTTTATCGTCGCAGTGGTTCTGGACCGGCTAACACAGCCCGATGACGCCGATCGAGGCGGACTTTTTGGAAGAATTTCCAGCGCTTGGAAGAACACCAAAACACCCGAACTTCTGTTGCAGAAGGCCGAGGAGCCAGCCGACCCTGGAAGTGACACTAACGATGGTGACCTAGTCGTCGCCATGTACGAGCCTCTGGGCAATCGAGAACGCACGGCAGTAGGTGGTGCAGCGCTCGGATCAGTGATTGCCCTGGTGGGAATATTCCTCCCATGGAATAGCGGAGCCGGTCACATATCGGCCTACGCCCGATATGCCGATGAAAGCCTCACCAACCAGAGCTTCAACGGATTGGCAGCGTCAGGGGGATCCTGGTTCGGAGTCATGATTTTGCTCTTTGTCATCGCCTTGGCAGCGTCTTTGTACGCATCGGTCTTCACTCCCGGGCAGAAGAGTCGCTGGCTTGGCCCCGATGGCGCAGCCATCTTCAGCGTCGCGGCGTTGGTTATTGCCATCTGCGCGATTCTTGCTGATCCACCAAGTGTTGCTAGCGAATTCTCACGATCGAGTGGCGTCTACGTAACTCTCATCGGCTGCATTTTCATGGCTGCCGCGAGTGTGTTGTGGGTTTGGAATGCCCCTATGGGGGCGCGGCGCCCGTTAGCGTCCGGAATCAGATGGGGTCGTCTGTTCGGTGTGGCAGTCTCGGGTCTGTTGATCGTGATCGCCGGTTATTCAGGCTGGACCTTCGATACCCGCGCTGACTCGGTGATCGGACCAGAACTCCAAGTCCAGCTTGACGATATCGTCATGCAGGCCGAAGCAGCTGAGGCTGCTGGTGATCTCCAGCTTGCCGGAAGCCTCGCAGCGGAATTCACAGCCCTGATTGCTTACGCACAGCGAACAGGTGACGTTATCAATGACGGTTTCGAAGATGAGGGCGCTGGCCTTGGATGGGTTGCCCTGGCAATAGGTTTCGTTACATTGCTCGTGGCGGTACCCGCATCCGGCCTGATCTCTAGGGATGAAAAATTTCTCTACCAATGGTGCTCCATCGTATGTGGCCTCGGTTTGGGCGTTCTCGTACTTGGAATCGCCTGGGTAGGCACAATCGCTCGGGTTGCCGAAACGAACCTCGTGTCCGGGGTCGGTGCGTTGTTCATCATGTTCGCCGGTGTTACAAGCGCAGGCAGTGTCCGTGGCACCCTTTCTGAATTCGACCGAAAACAAGTCTACGAAGAGGTCAGTTCTTAGCCAGATGTACCTATATCGGGGGTTTCCCGAGTATCATCGGTGAAGCCGTCTTGGGGCAATTACCCAAGGCCGCCCATTTAGGGACTCTAGGGAGGGCCCCATTTATGAAGACGAAATCATTGACTCGCGTGGTGGCGGTAGCGGCAGCCACCCTTCTACTACTCACAGCCTGCGGAAGCGATGACGACTCCAGTTCATCAGTTGCCGCAACGACCGCCGCTCCTGCCACTACCGAAGCGGCGATCAGCATGACACCCGGTGACGGTGTGTCTGTAGTTGCCGGTCGTGCCAGCTGGAGCACTGGTTATGTGCAAGCAGAGATCTTCACTGCCCTTCTACGTGAACTCGGTTACACCGTCTCTGAGCCTGCTGACATGGAATTCGGTCCACAAAACGCGTTCATGGCTATGGCTGAAGGCCAAATGGACTTCTGGGCAAACTCCTGGATGCCGGGCCACAAGAGCTGGCTAGCGGCCGAACTAACCGATAAATCGTTGATTGGCGACAAGGTAACCGTTCTCGGTGAAGAGATAATGGCGGGCGGCCTCCAGGGCTTCCTGATCGAAAAAGGCTTCGCTGATGAGTACGGAATCAAGACCTTTGAAGATCTTGATAACAACGCTGACGCCATCGCGGCCTACGACGCCACCGATGCCAATCCTGGCAACGGCCTGGTCGACATTATGGGCTGCCCAGAGGACTGGACCTGCGACAACATCATCAACTCGATGATCGCTGGTGCGGGTTACAAGAACATCGTTCAGATAAAGGCCGGTTACGACCCCATGTGGGCACAAGCAACTGACATGGTCAACGAAGGCCTACCCGTCGTCGCCTACACGTGGACACCATCGGCTTACATCACCACCATCCGCCCAGGCGACAATTCCTACTGGTTAGGGATGGAATACATCCTTGATAACTCCAACCCGAACAATCAGGAGGGCGGCGAAGAATGGGATCAACGTCCAGGCTCAGCTGCTATTGGTGAGGACATGTGTCCTGCTAGAAACGCCGAGGGGCTCTGCCCAATTGGTTGGGCGGCAGCCGACATTCAAGCTGCTGCAAACAACGACTTCCTTGCTGCTAACCCGGCGGCTGAAGAGTTGTTCAAGCAGATCGTGCTTTCTGTGATGGATGTCTCGGTGGCCAACGTTGCCCAATCAGCAGGCGCTGATCCAAGAGATCTTGCAGATGAATGGATCGCTGACAACCGCGACAAGGTTGATCCTTGGTTAGACGCTGCTCGTTCAGCTGGTTGATTAGTTAGGGTCCGTCGGCCCCACTAGGGATCGGCAAATAGTGTTTGTAGAGGGCGGGGCCAAGGCCCCGCCCTCTACGCGTTCTTGACCTGGTGAACGGGTTTCTCTGACAGTATTTCGTTGCATTCATTGACCGTACGGTCTCACTGATCTGAAATAGCCGGTATGGGAACTTCATCGTGTCCCGCCAGGGACAAAACGCTCGTGCCGTTCCATGACTAAACGCGGCACGCGGTCCAAGAGACCCAAGACCCGCGACCCGGTTTCGGAACAGCCCCCGTGGGAACAACCTCGGATGCGGTTCGATCCCCTCCGAGCAGTATCTGACGATGAGCTCGAAGCTATCCATCACGCTTCACTTCGAGTTCTTCGTGAAACTGGTATCGACTTCCTTGACAAAACTGCGCGTTCTCAACTCGCGGCAGCCGGAGCGCAAGTCACCGACGAACGCGTCAGATTCGACCCAGAACTAGTCGAGCGTCTTGTCGCTACCGCACCTGCCGAGTTCATTCTCCACGGGCGGGAATCGCATCGCGACCTCAAATTTGGTGGAAACCACATCATCTACACCTCGGTTGCCAGCCCTCCCTTTGTAACTGGCTTGGGTCGAGGTCGGCGCGACGGCAACCGCATCGACTACCGAAATTTGATCAAGATGGGTCAAGTGCTGAATGCCGTGCACACCGTCGCCGGATACCCGGTCGAGCCAATGGACATACATCCCTCCATCAGACATCTAGAAGCCACACATGACATGTTGACACTGTCAGATAAGGCACCATTCGTTTACAGCCTTGGACGTCAGCGGAACCTGGACGCTATCGAGATGGTTCGCATTGCTCGCGGCGTCGATGACGTTCAGTTCAACGATGAAACATCTATCTATTCTGTGATCAATGCCAGCACGCCGTTGCGTTATGACTCGGTGATGCTCCAGGGCATTCAAGAAATGTCGAGGCGAAATCAACTGATCGTGATCACCCCATTTACCTTGGCCGGGGCAATGGCTCCCATCACCATCGCGGGGGCAATGGTTCTGCAAAACGCTGAAGCCCTCGCTGGCATCGCCTATACGCAAGTAGTGCGTGCTGGCGCACCGGTTGCGTACGGTGGATTCACCTCCAACGTGGATATGAGGTCGGGAAGTCCGGCCTTCGGAACACCCGAATATTGGAAGGCATGCCTTCTAGGTGGTCAGTTGGCCCGCCGTTACGGTCTGCCTTACCGGTCCTCGAATGTCAACGCTTCCAATAGTGTTGACGCCCAGTCGGCATACGAAAGCATGATCGCAATTTGGGGCGCGGTGATGGGTGGCGTGAACCTGCTACTACACGGAACGGGTTGGCTAGAGGGAGGATTGTTGACCTCATATGAAAAGTTCGTGATGGACGCTGACCTCTTGAACATGGTTACTGAGATGTTGCGCCCGATCACGGTTGACGATGCCTCGTTGGCGGTTGACGCAATCGCCGAAGTCGGCCCAGGAGGGCATTTCTTCGGTTCATCTCACACACAAGAACGTTACGCTTCTGAACACTTTCAACCCATGGTGTCGGCATGGACCAATTACGAAACCTGGGACGAGAACGGGCGCATCGAAGCGCACCAGCGAGCGGAACGGCTGGCACACCAGGTAATCGAAGCCCACGAGGAACCTTCGATGCCGGAAGATCGTCGGACTGAACTCGACGAGTTCTTGAAGCGGCGGGTCAACGAGGGTGGAGTTGAAACCGACTTCTGATCAAGGAAACTGGCATTTATGGTAGATCTTCCCCGCGAAACACAAGTCGTTGTAATCGGTGGCGGTGTAGTGGGAGCCAGCGTGCTCTACCACTTAACCAAGGCCGGATGGACCGATGTCGTGTTGCTTGAGCGAACCGAACTGACCGCGGGTTCGACTTGGCACTCAGCGGGCGGGATGCACACCCTCAACGCAGATCCAAACGTCGCAAAGCTCCAGCAGTACACCATTGAGTTGTACAAAGAAATTGAGGAGGTTTCGGGTCAAGATTGCGGCATCACAATCACCGGCGGAATCATGCTCGCCGACGACGAACGGCGAATGGACTGGTTACGAAACGCTCACGCCCGCGGGCGTTATTTAGGAATGGAAACCGAACTCCTATCTGTGGCAGAAGCCAAAGAACTGCTTCCCATCTTCGATGAAAAATATTTCGTTGGTGCGATGTACGACGCCCACGAAGGCCACGTCGATCCGTCCGGCGTGACTCATGCCTTCGCTAAGGCCGCTGGCGATAACGGTGCTCAGGTCCATCGCGACACTTGGGTACGAGCACTTGACCGGAGCTCAGAGGGCATTTGGCACGTCCACACAATTCGTACCAGCACCGGCGAAGACCTGGGAACAATCGCATGTGAACACGTGGTCAACGCAGGCGGGTTATGGGCACGCGAAGTAGGGCGATGTTGGCTATGGAACACACCTACATTCTTACCGAAGACCTCCCCGAAGTCGCCGCTTACAACCAAGCAACCGGCCACCAAATTCTTCACAGCATTGACTTTGGTGGCGAAATCTACATGCGCCAAGAAGGCGGAGGGCTTCTGCTCGGAACCTACGAACATGACGGGCGCCCCTGGTCACCTCAAGAAACCCCCTGGGAATTCGGGATGCAACTCCTGACCCCAGACCTTGACCACATAGCAAAAAACCTTGAGGTCGGCTTCGCCCATTTTCCAATCTTCGCCGAAGCTGGGCTACGCCAAGTAATCAACGGACCGTTCACGTTTTCACCGGACGGGAACCCATTACTTGGGCCGGTCCGTGGACTTCCGGGTTACTGGTGTGCGTGCGCTGTCATGGCCGGGTTGTCGCAGGGAGGAGGAGTGGGGCTAGCCCTAGCGAATTGGATGACAAACGACGACCCCGGGTTCGACATTTGGGGCATGGACGTGAGTCGATATGGCGACTTCGCTACGTCTTCATTCACTATGGCGAAGGTCAAGGAAAATTATGGTCGCCGATTCCGGATCACGTACCCAAACGAGTTTCTGCCTGCCGCGCGACCTCTTCAAACCACAGCTGCACATGATCGGTGGAACGACCACAACGCTGTTTGGGGAAACTCATTTGGGCTCGAAACGCCGCAATGGTTTCAAGCCAAAGGGAAGCCACCTGTTGAGGAATTGACTTGGCATCGGTCAAATTCATGGGACCAAGTTGCCCTCGAGAGCTTCGGCGTTCGCAACGGAGTCGGCGTCACCGACACATCGGGCTTTTCAAAGTTTGAGTTCGGAGGGTCAGGTGCTCGCGAATTTCTGGGGTGGATTCTCGCCGGACGTATCCCTCGACAGGGAGGGCTGTCTTTAACCCCAATGGTCAATTCCACGGGTGGGCTAATAGGAGATCTGACCGTCGGTTGCCTCACCCCTGCCTATGGTGAGCCCGGAGGGCCTCTTGCGACAGTGGTAGGTGGAGCCACGTCCAACGTCGATGACCTAGAACGGTTTTTTGTTTTTGGATCAGGTGTCGCCCAGCGATATTACGAACGTTATTTCGACAAAATTCTCGCCCAATGGAAGGGCGAACCCACTTGGTATCGAACATGCGGATACGAGTTGGCAGGTTTATCAATAGCCGGACCTGACAGCCGAGAATTACTTGAGCGTTGCGTGACCGTAGATGTTTCGAACGATGCGTTTCGATTCATGGGATTTCGACGCCTGGAAGTCGGATTCGCTCCCACCATTACCGGGCGGCTCACCTTTACGGGTGACCTCGGCTATGAATTCTGGGTGCCCTCCACCTACCAACGATATTTGCTGGACTTGCTGCTCGACGAAGGCCGCGATTTGGGAATTCAGCCGTTTGGAGCGGCTGCGTTAAACAGCCTCCGGCTCGAGAAGAGTTTCGGTTCCTGGGCTCGTGAGTATCGCCCCATCTATGACCCCTACGAAGCAGCACTTGACCGCTTTATCGACCCGAACCGTGAATTCATTGGTGCAAACGCGTTGGCAACTGTTAACGAGCGCGAATCCAGGAAGGCTTTGCGTAGCTGGGTGATGGACGTTCCCCCGGGCTCGGATGCTGCTGATGTGATGGGCGACGAGCCAATTTGGCATAACGATGAAGTCGTTGGTTGGGTGACTTCAGGAGGCTACGCCCACCATTCCCGTCAATCCGTAGCCCTAGGCTACGTCCCTGCCGAACTCGCTTCACTCTCGGATGGCTGGCGGATCGAGACACTCGGAGTGATGCGAGATGCCGCCGTGCTCACAGAACCACTGTTGGATCCGTCGGGCGAGCGCATGAGGAGTTGAGATGTCGAAGAGAATTGCCTCTAATTTACGAAGCGCTATAGAGCGACATGCGGGCTCTCAAGAGGTTCAACGAATAGGTGATGGCACCCCGGAGTTCATCAGAGCCGCGAACGAGGGTCACCATCTCAACATCGGTCCCGGCGAGCCGTGTTTGTCTGAATGGGAGGACGCCGGATTGTCCCTTCCTGACCTCCCGGTAATGCGTCAGTACCGTCTCGACAGGCTCGTAACAAAGCTTCAAGAATTCGACTATGGGGGGATCCTCTTATTCGACCCGCTTAACGTCAGATATGCCACCGACACCACCAATATGCAGTTGTGGGTGATGCACAACGGCGCCCGATACGCCTACGTCTCAGCTGACGGCCACGTAATAGTGTGGGATTACACAAACACCGAATTTTTGAATGGTCACAGCCACGTTATTGACGAAGTAAGGCCGGCCGTCAGCGTCAGCTACTTTCTTTGTGGATCGAGGTATCAAGAGATCGCCGGCAGGTGGGCTGACGAAATCGGTTCGGTCGTTCGCCAACACCAACGCGGGAATTCTCGCCTCGCCGTTGACGTGCTTCATGGACCGGGTCACCAACTTCTCGCTGGGTTAGGGATTGAGGTGGGCTTCGGTTACGAGGTGATGGAGGAGGCACGTCGCATCAAAGGAAGCGAGGAAATCAAGGCGATGCGTTGCGCGATTCACGCGTGCGAAATGAGTATGGAGGAGTTGAAACAGGCCGTGCGCCCTGGAATGACTGAACGCGAGGTCTGGTCGGTGCTTCACGCTGGGAATATTCGCCGGGCCGGCGAGTGGATTGAAACACAACTGCTGGCATCGGGGCCTAGGACTAACCCATGGATGCAGGAGGCCAGTAGTCGATCCATCGAACAAGGTGAGTTGCTTGCCTACGATACTGATCTAGTCGGCGCCTACGGAATGATGTGTGATGTCTCGCGCACCCTTCTTGTGGGCGACAAGCGACCCAGCCCCGAACAAGTGAATCTTCATTCGATAGCCAGTGACGTGCTTGCCGCTAACTTCGAATTGTTGGTGCCGGGTCAATCTTTTGGAGATTTGACGCATCACGCAATGCTCCCCGATCCAGATACCTACCGACACTATTCATGTCTTTTTCACGGTGTTGGTCAGTGCGATGAATTTCCAGACATCGTTATGCCTGCGTCTTGGAATGACTTCGGTTACGACGGGACCCTAGAGGCAGGAATGGTGTTGACGGTGGAGTCATTTGTGGGACGGCGCGATGGAGGTGAGGGCGTAAAGCTCGAAATTCAGGTGCTCATCACCGAGAACGGTCCTGAGCGACTCGATTTTTCCTCGCTGGAGTTATCGGGCTAGCTGCAAGCCACGTGCTCTATGAATAGTTCCATCGTACGCATTGCCTCATGCCCGGA